>Ga0207663_10000276_pt1 | contig 22338 bp, 22 predicted proteins | sample LARL53metaG_FD_184346 | JGI IMG/M metagenome (GOLD analysis project Ga0207663, IMG submission 184346) | Corn, switchgrass and miscanthus rhizosphere microbial communities from Kellogg Biological Station, Michigan, USA - LAR L5-3 metaG... | ecosystem: Host-associated > Plants > Roots >...
TGTATTAGCGCGGAACCTGCTGAAACTCTTTGCCGAGCGCAGGTTGGGTGTTCTGGGATCGAAGTTTCGTACCCGGCTCGTGGTGGGAGGGCTGCTGCTTTCATTCCTGCCTGTCATCATGATGTTCTGGTTCGCTTACGGGTTGATGAATCGCTCGATCGATAAATGGTTTTCGCGCCCAGTGGAGGAGGTACGGGAAGACACTGCAGCCATGGCTTCCCTGCTCTCCCGATACTTGGCCCAGAATGCGCGAGCCGAAGCCGAATCTATCGCTGGTCTTCCGGAGACTCAGCGAGCCTTTGCCGGCCATAGCTTTTCCACCGTAATGAGTGAATTCCGGCGCCATGAACCCACATTGCAAGGCGGCTTTGCCGTGGCGATCGAGGATGGAAACGCGCAAGCCAGCTTTGCCGCGCCGACGTCGTGGCCTCTCTTAAAGGCAAAGATTCCGATGGAGAGGCTATTTACCGACAGCATCGTGCATTTGAATTGGGAACAGACGGACTACATCGTCGGCGGGGCCAATGTAAATAACCGCGGCTTGATCCTGGTCGCTATGCCCCTGCCGCAAAAGCTTTCTGAGACTGTGAAAGCTCTTGAGGCAAGCCAGCGCCGCTATCTTGAACTCAGCCGCGAACGCAAACTGGTTCGCCGCACTTACATGGGATTGCTGCTATTGCTTACGGTGCTGGTGTTATTTTCCACCACGTGGCTGGCTCTCTATCTTTCCAAACTCGTGACCCGCCCGGTGGTGGCACTGGCCGAGGCAACCCAAGAAATCTCACGCGGACGGCTCGATTACCGCGTGGAAGTCAGTGCGGCCGACGAGATTGGCGATCTGGTTCGCTCCTTCAATCGCATGGCGGAAGAACTGGAAACCAGCCGCCGCCAGATCGACGCTTCGAGTCACGACCTGGGCGCAGCCAATATTGCCCTGGAACAACGGCGCAGGCATATTGAGACGATTCTTGAAAGCATCCCTACAGGCGTGCTGTCCCTCGATGCCCGGCGCCGCATCACCCACGTGAATCATGCCTTGCTTCGTATGTTCAATCCTTCTGGCAGTGAGTCGGCGACGCCGAAGGTCGCGATAGGCGCTGAGTTGCGTGACGTGTTTCCTCAGGAGGTTCTGGAAGACCTCGAGCCGTTATTGCGGCGTGCTGACCGCATGGGTACGACCACAACGCAACTTGAAGTCACGTTGCATCCTTCTCCGTTCAACGCGGCAGTCACCGTTGCCACTCTTCACCACGGCGGACAGGGGCTGGGTTATGTTCTGGTATTTGAGGATTTATCCGACCTTCTCAAAGCGCAGAAGCAGACTGCGTGGCGCGAAGTTGCACGGCGAGTGGCACACGAGATCAAGAACCCTTTGACACCCATTGCTCTTTCCGCCGAGCGTATACGTCGGCATCTCGACCGCGGTTCTCCTCCAGACGCCGCTTCTCTCAATGTGATCCAGGGCTGCTCGGAGACAATTGGCGGCGCGGTGGAGACTCTGCGTACGCTGGTGGACGAGTTTTCGACTCTGGCGCGGTTTCCTACGGCTCAACCCGCTCCTGCAAACATCAATTCAATCGTGGAAAATACTCTTGCCATGTTTAACGGACGGCTGGAGAGTATTCATGTTCAGATGTTTTTGGCTGGCGATCTCCCCAAGGTGATGGCGGATTCTGAAGCCATCAAGCGAGCCTTAGCGAATCTGGTCGACAATGCAGCGGAGGCCATGCAGGGCGCGCTGGTGCGCGAAATTCAAATTTCTACATCGCTCGTGGCCAGCAGGGACGCGGTCGAAATCACGGTTGCCGACACCGGTCATGGCGTCACACAGGAATTGAAGGAACGCCTGTTCCTGCCTTATTTCTCTACCAAGAAACGCGGCACCGGCTTGGGATTGGCCATTGTCAGCCGCATCATTGAAGACCATCACGGTTCCATTCGTGTTGAGGAAAATCAACCGCTGGGCACCCGGTTCGTAGTGGAATTGCCGGTAGCGGTTGAAGTCGCCTCGGCCACTCCCATTCGCCAGCATGCATAACATTCTCATCGTGGACGACGAGTCTGGCATCCGACAGTCTCTGAAAGGCGTCCTGGAGGACGAAGGGTACAAAGCCGCGTCGGCGGAGAGTGGTGAGGCCTGTCTTGAAACACTGCGCAAGCGTTCGTTCGACGTGATTTTGCTCGACGTATGGCTCCCCGGCATGGACGGCCTGGAAACTCTCCAAAAGATCAGAGACCTCGAGAACGCGCCCGAAGTCATCATGATCTCCGGCCATGGCACGATTGAAACTGCTGTACGCGCGACGAAGCTTGGGGCGTACGACTTTCTGGAGAAGCCGCTCTCCATCGACAAGACACTCATCCTGGTAAAACACGCCATCGACGCCAAGCAGATGCGTCAAGAAAACCGAGAGCTTAAAAAACAACTTGCGCCGCGCAGCGTGATTGTTGGTGAAAGCATTCCCATGAAGGCGTTACGCCAGCAGATCCAACTCATGGCGCCAACTAACGGCCGAGTCCTGATTTATGGGGAGTCAGGTACGGGAAAAGAGCTTGTGGCTCACGCGATTCACGCCCAGAGTTTACGCAAGTCGGAAATGTTCGTGGAGTTGAATTGTGCGGCGATTCCCGAGGATTTGATTGAGAGCGAGTTGTTCGGTCATCGCAAAGGATCCTTTCCGGCCGCAACCGCGGATAAGGAGGGCAAGTTTCACCGGGCGAACGGCGGTACGCTTTTTCTGGACGAAATCGGCGACATGAGCTTGAAGACTCAGTCCAAGGTCTTACGCACGCTTGACGAACAACGATTCACCCCTGTTGGAAGTGACGAGCCAGTGACTGTGGATGCCCGGCTGATTGCCTCCACCAATAAAGATCTGGACGAAGAGATTTCCCGTGGCAACTTTCGCGAGGACTTATTTTACCGGCTCAATGTGATCCCGTTCTCGGTTCCACCGTTGCGCGAGCGACAGGAAGATGTGCCTCTGTTGGCGAAGCATTTCCTGAGAGACCTTTCCGCCACCTACGGCCGCCGGCCACGCGAAATCACCGACGATGCCATTGACACCCTTATGCTCTACTCGTGGCCGGGCAACGTGCGCGAGTTACGGAATGTAATCGAACGTATTGTGATCATGAACCCGACTACGACCCGCTTCGACAGGAAGCATCTACCGCCACTGGTCCACCGGGATGGCAGTCGCCGGTCGGTTGGGGCGGAATTCTCTACGTTGCACCAGGCTCGCGCCGCCTACGAACGCGATTACATTTTGAAGAAATTGGACGACAATCACGGTAACATCAGCCGCACGGCGGAGGTTTTAGGACTCGAACGCAGCCATTTGTACCGGAAGATGAAAACGCTAGGAATCGCGGTGAAGGAATGACTAAACTTCAGCGCTTGATCATGTGGATTTCGGTGCCGTTCTTAAGAAACTTCACCTCATCCATCAACTGATTGATAAGAAAAATGCCGCGTCCGTGATCCGAATAAACACTCTCACCGCGTAGAGGATCAGGAATTTCTCCCGGATTAAATCCTTTCCCCGGGTCTCGAACTACGATCAAAATGCTCTGGTCTTCGTTCGCCACCACGTCGCATTCCACAATTTTCGATGGGTCGCCCTTGGCGCCGTGAACCACGGCATTGGCCAACGCCTCGGTCAAGGCTAGTTCGATGGCATCGTGTTTATCGGATTCGCAATGGATCTGCCGCACCAGTTCCATGACGCTCTGCACGACCGGATCGACAGCATCCCGGTCTGCCGCGAGAGTTATCTTCAACGTCAAACCGGATTTATCGTTTTCAACATTGTCGATCTTTGGGTTATCGGTCATGGCCTGCTTTCTGGGAAAATCTGAGCGCGCATCGGGATTCTACAGGTATCATCGACTTGGAGCAAAGTACCTGCGGTCATGGTTTGCCGCTTCCGGTCAAATGTTCCAACTGACGGCGCCAATCGAGCTCCTCGACGAATTGATGTGATTCCCGCCAATTGTCCTGAACTTTGACGAAAAGTTCCAGAAAGACTCGCTTATCCAGCATTTCCTCGATCTGCAAGCGAGCCGCCGTGCCAATTTTCTTGAGCATCTGGCCGCCCTTGCCCACCAGAATTCTCTTCTGCCCGTCACGCTCGCAAAAGATCGCGGCGGCGATACGGGTTAGTTTTGGTTTTTCCTCGAATTCCTCGATCATGACCGTGGTCGCATGGGGAACCTCTTCGTTTGTCTCAACCAGCACTCGCTCGCGAATGACCTCCGCTACCATAAATCGGACCGGCTGGTCGGTAACCTGGTCCTCGGGGAAATAGTGAGGACCTTGAGGCAAAAAACTGATCAATTTTTCGAGGAGGATTTCTAAGCCTTCGCTCATGCGCGCAGAGAGCGGAATGATTTCTCGAAAGTCATGAAGCTTGCTGTATCCGGCGATGATCGGCAATAGCTCGTCTTTGCTGCCGCGAAGCAGATCAATCTTGTTAAGAAGAAGGAAGACGGGTGTATTGGACTCTTTGGCCAAGTCGAGTACCGACTGATCGGCCCGCGCGAACCTGCGTGTGACATCCACGATCAGCAGAATCAGATCACAACCGTCGAGTGCCTCACGTACTTCCGCCATCATTTTTTTCCCCAGCGAAGTATCGGGACGGTGAACGCCTGGAGTATCGATAAGTACGACCTGCCCGGCTGGCCGACGTTTTTCCTTGGGCACATTCAAGATTCCCAGGATTCGATTGCGGGTTGTCTGCGGCTTGGGGCTGATGATGGCGATCTTCTCGCCGACTAGAGCATTAAGCAGGGTGGATTTGCCGGCGTTCGGCCGGCCAAGGATACAAACGAAACCGGAATGAAAAGGCATCTGAGGACGGGCACCCCTCGGCTTCCGAAAATCCACGAGGGCGAAGGCGCCCACGCTGCACCAATATGACTATATCAGCTTCATCCGGGTAGGCTTGGCAAGCGAAATTCTCACCCGCTCGACACGCCGTTCGGTAGCATCCAGCACCTCGAAGCGTAAACCCTCCTCTTCGACCACCTCTCCGCGATGAGGAATGCGCCCTGCCAGCTCACTGACCAACCCTGCGACGGTAGCAGATTCTTTTCCTTCCGGCTTGATGCCGAACATTTCTCCCAGACGGTCAACATCCATGCTTCCGGGCACGATATATGAGGTGTCGGTCTCGCGGATTACTTCCATCTTCTCGTGTTCGTCCCGGATTTCCCCAACGATCTCTTCGACCAGATCTTCAATCGTGACCAGTCCGGCTACGCCGCCATATTCGTCAACCACAATCGCCATGCGGACGCTGTTTTCCTGCATTTCGCGCAACAAATCGCTCCCCAGCTTGCTTTCGGGGACAAAGTACACATCGCGACGCATTAGAGTATTGACGGTCCGGAAGTGACCTTCGGTATCAGGAACTTGCAGCACATCCTGCGCGTAAACGATGCCTACGATGTTATGAATCGTGCCCTCATACACCGGAACCCGGGAAAAAGGCTTGTTCTTCAATAGTTCGATGAACTGTTCAACCGTCGTATTGGTGGGAACAGCAACGATTTCCGGGCGGGGCTTCATAGCCTCACGAACGGTCTTTTCGCCAAATTCGACAACCGACTGAATCAGATCACGATTGCTTTCATGCAGGATGCCTTCTTCCTGGCCCGCCTCAATCAGGGCATCCACCGCTTCCGCTTGAGTTTCCGGGGCTTCGTCCGAATGCTCTTTCGTCAAAGCAGTAACCGATTTCAGGAAACCCAGGACCAGGGTGACCGGCAAGGCGGTGTAGATCAGTATCCTCAGCAGGAACACCCAGCGTGTCAGCCATTCGCCGTCGGTTCGCGAAAAGAAGAGGAAAGGCAAGAAGCGGTTGAACAAAATGACGATTAGGATCAGGCTCAAAGTTGCCTGCAAAATTTCGTAAATGCTCCAGGCTCGATCGCGGAACACGGCATAACCCACCATCATGGCGATGGCAGCCGTGATGATTTGGGTGAGCACCGCCATGGAGAGGGCGGCTCGGGCGCGGCTCACACTCAGCTTCGGCTCAATGACTTGCTCAAAAGTACCTATGTTTTCTTGAAATTCACGCGAGAGGAACTTTCCGATCTCGGTGTACACCATGTCCACGTAAGAAACCAGAGTTAACAGACAAAACATGGAGAGCAACGCGGCTGCGATGGCGTAATTCATTGGGGCCGCGCTCGATATTTTGCAGCCAGGCGAGGCCCTGGATTAAGGGTGGAGCCAGCGCCTTTCTTATGAGTCACCTGAAATGGGTATCTTGGATGGGCCGTTGTCCGGCCCATAGCTGCGTTTCTCTCAATGAGTCCTACCGGCAGGCCCAAGGTTTGACGTAATTTTGCTTCTTCCCGCGCCATAGCCCCATCGTCACATTCATGATCGTACCCGGCGAGGTGAAGCACCCCATGCAGAACCAGAATTTTGATTTCCTGGACCGCCGAATGGCCAAACTGGCGCGCATTTTGCCGCGCGATGTCGGCCGAAATTGCAATGTCGCCCGCCAGATCCGTCACCAGTCCCGGTTCAGGCTGAAATGAAAGCACGTCCGTGGCTTGATCTTTCTGCCGAAAACGACGGTTTAAAGTGCGTAGTTCCAGGCTGCTCGTCACCAGCACATTGACCACGCCTCGCAGTTTTACGGCCCGGCTGGCGCGAAGTACGAATTTCGATAGAGCTGCGTCGCTCAATCCGGCCACGTGTTTCCTAAGGATGACCAAGTGTTTCTTTACATCCCTTCGTTGTGCTTTATTTCTACAGCCGGGTCTTGGTCTTTGGGATCAAAATAAAACAGGAGGGCCAAATTGAGGCGCCCTCCCCACTAATCTTACCCGTCCTATTCGCTAGTTTCAGCTTCCGAGCGCAATCCAACATTTTTCTCCAGCAGTGCGGAGCTGGCAACCTGTGCTTTTCCATTTGTGTGGGAGTCCAGCGTCGACGTTTCCCCTTCGGGTAATTTGGATTTGTGTTCATCGTAGGCGCGAATGATGCGCTGCACCAGGTGGTGCCGGACCACATCGGTATCGTCAAAATAAGTGAAGGCGAGCCCCTCGACATTTTTGAGTACATCAGCGGCCTCGAGCAGGCCACTGCGCTTGGCATTGGGCAAATCGATCTGGGTCACGTCCCCGGTGATAACCGCTTTGGAATTGAATCCCAGACGGGTGACAAACATCTTCATTTGTTCGGAAGTCGTATTCTGCGCCTCATCGAGAATGACAAATGAATCATTCAAGGTGCGGCCACGCATGAACGCAATGGGTGCGATCTCGATCACATTCTTTTCCAGGTAGCGGTCCACTTTCTCCGGTTCAAGCATGTCGTAGAGAGCGTCGTACAAAGGTCGTAAATAGGGATCAATTTTGTCCTGCAAAGTTCCGGGCAGAAAGCCAAGACGCTCACCTGCTTCGACCGCCGGCCTTGCCAGGATGATGCGATTCACACGTTTAGACAGCAATGCAGAGATTGCCATGGCCACCGCGAGATAAGTCTTGCCCGTTCCCGCCGGGCCGATCCCGAAGACCATATCGTGATTTTCAATGGCTTCCAGATATCGCCGCTGGTTTACACTCTTCGGCTGAACGGTACGGCGACCGAGGGAGCGCTGGCGACCCGCTTCGGCCAGCCCCCGCAAAGTAATTTTGGGATCAGCTAGAAGAACACGCAGCATACTTCCCAAATCGCCATTGTTAAAAACGTGCCCCGAGCGCTGCAAATGATCGTAGTCGGCAAAAATCTGCTCGGCGCGGGCAACGTCACGCGGCGACCCTTCCAGTTCGACAGAGTCGGATCGCAGATCGATATTAATGTTCAGGCCATCTTCCAACAGGCGCAGATTTTCATCCCGCGTGCCAAACAGCGCTTCGATATTCGGGCTGATCTCAATACTTTTTTTCATGCGGTATTCGCCATTTCCTCCGCCGCGTTTAGATGCTTCACAGGGTGAATCGGTCTAACCCTCGCCCAGAAGCCAGGAGGATAAATATGCTTCCGCCCTGGCGCAGGCAAATCATTCTTGTGGATGGAGGTAAAACCAGTCGAGGGTGCTCGCCCCAAGTGCAAGCAACTGCCATTACGTTAAAGGGTACCCTCCCTGCCAGATGAGAGTCAATGACGGTTGTTGACTTGAGCATCCGCGCCATTAGCACCCTCCGTCTGCCGCAGTGCATGCGGAACTTAGGATGTTCGATTGCACTGCTCGCCAGACTCCAGATATCATTCACGCCACAATGAGATTGACCTACGGTCTCCTGCTCGTATGGTTGAGCGCTTTTGTCTACGCTCAGGCTCCGTCTTCCAGCGAAGTTGAAAGTGTTTACCCCGGCGCACGGGGCTTTTATCTGGATCTCCATCAAAATCCTGAGTTGTCGTCACATGAGACCCAAACAGCGGCAAAGCTGGCAGGGCGGCTTCGTGATCTCGGTTACTCCGTCACCGAGCATGTGGGCGGCACCGGAGTGGTTGCCATGCTTAAAAACGGTGCTGGCCCCACGGTGATGTTTCGTAGCGAGCTGGACGCGCTTCCCGTTGAGGAGAAGACGGGCCTTCCGTATGCCAGCAAAGTTCGAACCAAGGATGATTCGGGACGCGACGTTAGCGTAATGCACGCATGCGGACATGACGTTCACATGGCGTCGTTACTCGGAGCCGCGACCATTATGGCTCGCACCAAAGATACTTGGCACGGTACGCTCATTTTGATCGGCCAGCCTGCGGAGGAAACGATCAGCGGCGCCAAGAGGATGATCGAAGACGGTCTGATGACTCGCTTTCCCAAGCCAGATGTGGCCTTGGCCCTCCATGTGGGCAACGAGCTTCCCGCGGGCAAAATCGGGGTCGGCCCGGGCTATCGATTTTCAAACGCCGACTCCCTGCACATAACAATTTATGGGAAGGGTGGACACGGCTCCATGCCCAATAGCACGATCGACCCGATCGTGATCGCCGCCCGCACCGTGCTGGCCCTGCAGACGATTGTGTCGCGCGAAGTAAAACCCGGGGAAGTCGCCGTCGTCACGATCGGGTTCATACAGGCAGGGACCAAGAACAACATTATTCCCGATCAAGCCGATCTTGGGCTCACGGTCCGCAGTTATAAACCCGGGGTCCGAAAGCAGGTTCTCGCCGCCATCGCCAGGATCACAAAGGCGGAAGCAAGCGCCGCCGGGGCGACGCGCGAACCAAAGATCGAGAGTTTCGAGAGCACCGACGCCGTCTATAACGACCCGGCCCTCGCCCAACGCATGGAAGGCGCTCTCGACACCGCGTTAGGCAAAGACAACGTGGTTGTAGAAGACCCAGGAATGGCGTCGGAGGATTTCTCTTTCTTCACCGCCCAGGGTGTACCGTCGTTTTATTTCAGCCTGGGCGGAGCGAATCCAACTAAGTACGCCGAGGCAAAGTCGGCTGGGACAAATTTACCTTCCAACCATTCGTCTCTTTTCGCTCCGGACCTAGACCCCACGTTACACATAGGGATCGAGTCAGAAGTGACTGTACTGAGAAATCTCCTGAATGGATCGGCCGATGACCTTCACAAGTCAGTATCGTCCGGACACTAGAACTCACCGATAATGTTTAAAGCAAGCGGCCAGGTCTGATGATTTTGATCTTGAAACTCGATAACCTAGCCGCGTGTCGCAAGAAGTCGCGGCACAAGAAGGAAGCAAATCAGCCGCCCACATGGCTATTCGCACGAACGGCCCTGCCACGCTATGTATGGGATAGCTTCTATGCTCCTTCTGCTTTGACGCCGGCTACCGACGCCGCCACTGCCCGCTGGTGAGCCCACGCGCGCAACGCCTGGACCTCCTCTGAGCGGGTGGTAGAAAGCGGCACTGTGGTCTTCAGCGCATCCAGCAACCCCTGCGTGTTCACAGTCTGCTTGCTGGAAAACGCTGCATACAGGGCCGTCTGCACGGCCGCGTCAATTTCAGCTCCGGAGTATCCTCGTGCCGCGGTAGCTACTTGGTTGAGATCAAACTCGGTTGGGTTGCGCTTTCGCCGGGCGAGGTGAATCGCAAAAATCTGTCTTCGTTCCGCTTGATTGGGCAGATCGACGAAAAATAACTCATCGAACCGTCCCTTGCGAATTAATTCCGGTGGCAACGCCGTTACATTGTTGCAGGTAGCCGCTACGAAGACGGGAGCTTTTCGATCCTGCATCCAGGAAAGGAACGCCGCCAGGATTCGCGAGGAAACACCGGCATCAACCGAGGCGGAGTCTGGCCCGCTTCCGGCAAAGATTTTTTCCAACTCGTCAATCCAGAACACACAAGGCGCTAACCCTTCGGCGACGCGAAACACTTTCTGAATTCTCTTTTCAGTCTCACCAATGTATTTGTCGAAGATGGCGGCAGTGTCGAATTTCACCAACGGCAGCTTCCACTCTCCGGCGATGGCTCGGGCACACATGCTCTTGCCGCAACCCTGTACCCCAAGAATGATCACGCCTCGCGGCGGCTCCAGGCCGAAATCGCGGGCGGCGTCCTCCCAAGTGCCCCGCCTTTGCGCCAGCCAAAGTTTAAGATTATCGAGACCGCCTACGTTGCCGAGATTTTCGGAAGCGTCTATGAACTCCAGCATTCCGGAGTGCCGCAAGAACTGCTTTTTTGCTTCAAGGACGTCGGTGACGGTTTCTGGTATGACCCCGTATCGAGTCACGATGGCCTGCGAAGTAGCGCGTTCCGCTTCTTCCTCGGTCAGGCCACGTAAATTGGCGGCCATTGCATCGAGGCCTGCCGGATCCAGAGTGCGTTTTAATGTCCGAGATTTACCAACTCTGACGCTCACTTCGTCGATGATCTGACGAAGACGTTGCTTGTCGGGAAGGGGCAGTTCGAGAAACTCGACCAGGCTTCCAAGCTCAGCCGGAATTTTGATCGCAGGAGCAGTGATGATGACAGTTCGACGGTTGGCTGAGAACTTTTGCCCCACGTCGCGCAGGCGCCGGACTACCACCGGGTCATCCATGTGCCGATGAAAGTCTTTGAGAACGAATGCGGCCTCAAGTGACATCGCCTCCAGGTTGCTGAGCGCCTGGGCGGGTTCCTTGCTGTTGTAGAGTGCTTGTGCTCCGGCATCATTTACATCGTGCCCCGTGGCGCCTAGGCCGTGTCCACTGATAAAGGTTCGCCCCGATTCCGGCACTAATTCTCCAACGTCACTGCCGCAGCGCACCAGGCCACTGGCAATACTCCACTCGAAAGTGGCAAGATTCAGCGAGGAGCAGGCGGTACGAACCAGACGAACCGCACGCATCTCTTCCACGGTCTCCATCACGACGATGGGCGTAAATGAGTTGAGCAGAATCTTCAAGTGCTCAAGGGCATCGGACATAAAGGTTTGACCATCTGTGACTTACTCCCGTAAAATAACTTATTCAGAAGCAATCGCGGCATCTCCTATAGAAACGAAGGTAATGAGCTAGTTATGGCAAACCATTTTTCGGCGCTGAAGCGCGCCCGTCAGACAGAGAAACGCAGCGTCCGCAATCGCGCCAACACTTCCCGGCTACGTGGTGCTCTGCGTCAATTACGTGAGGCTATGGTAAAAGGTGACAAGGCCGGGGCTGAAGTAGTTTTCCGACAGACGGTTTCCGCCCTCGACAAGGCCGTCCAAAAGGGCGTGGTGCATGGGAATACTGCCTCGCGCTATAAGTCCCGTCTGAGTGCGCGCGTGAACGCGCTGAAGTAGCCTTTTTCTTTCACCCAAGATCAGGTTTTAATGGAAACGCGGGAGCAGGAAACCCGTGTGTTCTTTGTGCTGGTCGAATGACACTCCGAATTGCTGGCCGAGCATGGCTTCTTCCTTCCGTGCCTTGAAACAATAGCCAACCAGGACCAGGCAAAAGCCTAAGACGCATCGCCACTCGTCGATCGCAATGGCTGAACCCAGGGTGGCCAAAATGAGTCCCGAGTAGATCGGGTGGCGCAGGTGAGTGTATGGCCCGGTGCGGATGAGCTGATGGCCTTCCTTGATTGTGACCCGGGCGCTCCAGTACTCCGCCAGGTGATACCGGGCCCAGATCGCCAAGCCGATGCCGAGCCATGTAAGGACCACACCGAGAATGGCACCGGGCATGGTGCGACTCACCACTCGAGTTTCCAGGAAACCAACCCCAGCCGCACCCGCAAATATCAGTAGGTAGCCGACGACCTCCAACAACAGAACTGCAAGTCGAGAAGCGATCGGTTCTTTTTCGCGAGTGGCGCGGGTTCTTAGAGAGCCGATGATCCAATAGAAAAGAAACACGATCCATGGGACCTCAATCAGAAAACGAAAAGCGCCTCTGGCGGTCATTGAAAGCTTCCTAGACCGGCAATTCTTCCTGTAGCCAACCGGCGACTTCGGGTTTCACTTCGGCGGTCAGATCCAGGATTAGCTTCTCCAGTACGAAGCGCTTGGTCGGTGGGTTTGACCGCAGTGCAAGGTCAGTTTTTGCGATCAGTCGGATGGCTCGCGTAAGTTCGCGTTTCGATTTGTAGCGGCGGGCTTGGCGGATGATATCGTCTGCGGCAAATGGAGGGACACGAAAGCCCTGCCACAACGCGGCCCAAAGCATACGCTGGTCGCGCACATTGCGCTCCAGAATCACCAGCATCTGGCGGAAAGTTTTGGCCAGCATGTAAATGTGCCCGATAGCGGCTTCGTCGCCGTCGCCACTGCTCAACATCGCGTCGAGCATCTGCAGGGCACGCACCCGGTCTTTGGAAGAGATCGCATCGGTCAGTTCATACAAGGAACGTTGCTTTGCTGCCAGCACCATGGTTTCTACATCACCCAACGCGATGCGTTTCTTTTCGCCGACATAGAGGATCAGCTTCTCCAGTTCATTGGAAACCATCATCATGTCGCCGCCCAACGCGTCCACTAATTCACGCGCGGCATCAGGATCAATCTTGACCTCTCGGGTTGCACAGTACTCTCCGATCCACCGAACCGCTTCGCTCTCCTCCACCCGAGCCAGTTCGACGATGGCACAATATTGGCCCAAAGTCTCCCGCAGACGCTGGTAGCGCTCTTTGTCCGTCGTATCCATACGGCGCGCGTCTGCCGGAATACTGATGTGGTCGGCAACGAAAATAAGAACTGCGTCAGGATTCGGGTCTTTCGCGTAACCTTCGATGGCGGCTAGTTTCTCTTCGTTGGATCCACGACCGAACAGATTCTTAACTCCGCGAATAAAAAAGACCTGAAAGGGCGCCATCAACGAAGGAGTACGGGCGCGATCGAGAATTTCCGGCAGATCAGTTTCGGACAAATCGAATTCAAACAGGCTGAAATCACGGAGATCGGATGGGACCAGATGCTTGAGGATCGCCTCACGGCAACGCTTACGAAAGAAAACTTCGTCACCGACGAAAACATAAACCGGGCGCAGTTTGCGCGCTTCCACTTCCGAAACGAACCGGTCAGCCTGGGCAAAAGCCCGCATCAGAAGTCCTCCATCTTAGAAACCCTCCAAAACATTGCTCACGAGAGTGTGGGCAAATTCTCGCGACAAGCGTTCCAGGGCCGGCGAATCTTCCTCAAAAAAGCTGGAGAGCTCTTGCGACACCTGGTATTCCTCACGGAATAGGTAAGACGGATTTTCGTAGAGAATTTTGCCCTGGCGGTCAGTCAATATGACTCTCGCCGTTACGACTACCAGCGCGCTCGAAGCACGCCCGCTTTGTGAGTCATAAGTGAGCGGCGAAGTCGAGGTGGTAATCACCGTGCCGCGAAGCGTGGCATCGGCAGAGTCGCTGGGCTCGTTGAGAATGTGGTAATGGGTTCGCGTCACCATTTCGCGCACGACCGCCGCGGTCAGCCTCTTTTCGATTTTGTAGGTTTGGGTCTGATTGACGAACGCGGGTATGGCAATGGTTTGAACGCTTGAGGGCAATGCGGCCGCATGGCCGGCGGTATGGTATCCGCAAGCGGTGCAACAAAGTGGAACCAAAACCACTAATGCCGACAATAGAGTTCGAAAGCCAGATAACCGCTCTTCCCCACCACTCATCGTGGACGAGAACCTGTCCCTTGTACCGTCCACCGCGCGGTTCATTGGATTTTTCCTTTAGGACGAGACGTGGCCATATTTTCGGCGCACTCCACGGCAGTAGCGGCGGCAATCCGCAGGTTGTCGGCCGCGGCCCAGAGCCAAAACCCGTTAGCGAGATTTGGGTCGGGCTGTATCGACACTTGGACATCGCCTTGTCCCGCCGCGCTGACGTTGCTTGGTGACTCATCAGCTAAAGCGGAAATTGTGACATGTTCTCCGGCAATTGCCTTGGAAATACTCTCGATTTCTACCCGTTTTTCCATTTCGACATGCAGGGTGAAGGCGTACCCGTGAAAGATGGGCGCCTGAAGAAGGAGCAACGATGGAAGCGATGCTTCCTGGCGAGCGATCCGCTGGTAATGACTGAGAACTCTTCGTTCCACCACACGTAGCGGCGGAACTGATTGTTCGCCATAGCGAGCCACCATGTTGAACGCCACCTGCGTATCAAATACCTTCTTGGGCAACTGCTGAAAGGATAGGAGGTTCACCGTCTGTTCGTGAAGTTCATCCATTCCCTTCTGGCCGTGTTCCGATGCAGGTTCGAATGTGGTGGCAACAACCCTTTTCACGGAACCAGTCTTCTGCAGGCGCAAAATCAGAAGCGCCAGCACGACTGCAGCCGGATGCGCCACCACCGCCGGTCCGGGCTGCAATTCCGGCGTAAGCGTTTGGCCCAACTGCCGCTGAATCCACGGCGATTTGATTTCCGCACCCGGCTCGTCTTCCAAAGCGTACGAGAGATCGATGATCGAACTGCCGGCTTTCTGTGCTTTCTTCCAGTTTTGCCGGGTACATTCCTGATCGCAGGCAAAGAACGTGAAATCGACTCGCTCAAACTGCTCGGCTCGTACGCTCTGAATGAACGACACCTCGTCGCCCACAGACTCCAATTGACCCAGCGACTCGTTATCGTCGAGCAGCTTGATGTCTCCCGCCGGAAAGTTACGGTCAGTAAGAACCTCAGCCAGATCTTTGCCCTTGAGCGTGCCGGCGCCAACGATGGCTAGCCGGTAACGGTCGCTGGTACGAACCGGATCAGGACGAGCGATGGGAACAACCTTGAAATTCGAACTCATGAGGTTTGCGACACTTCAGTATAGGCTGGCGGGGGTGGCGGGCTTCCCTTCCGGCGGAAGATCCATCTCAGCCGCCAGAACACTCCCGAAAATACATAGAGCAGTGCGATCAGAAACAATACCCACTTGGAATAGAAACGAACGGCCGCAAACAACAGTCCAAACAGAATCACAAGCTGAAACGGCTGCCGGGAGCGGAAGTCAATGTCCTTAAAGCTGTAGAAGCGCCAGGTGCTTACCATGAGATATCCGACGGCCACGACCATCAACATCCAGGTGATCGCAGTCCACCATGATGTGATGGGATCGCCTTCAGAAAAATGAACGACCGCCGCAATCACGCCTGCACCCGCAGGGATAGGCATGCCGACAAAATATTTCTTGCCCGGACGGCCGGGATTTGAGGGCTGGGGATTACTTGTGATATTGAAGCGCGCCAAACGACTGGCACCCGCCATTAGAAACAAAAAGCTGGCGATCGCGCCAAACTGAAGCAACTTGTTATACAACTCACCCAGATTCGACGGCAGTTGCCGGAATCCCCACATCCAGGCCAGCAACGCAGGTGCCACGCCGAAGGTGATCACATCGGCCAGCGAATCTAATTCTTTGCCGAATTCGCTGCTGGTGCCGGTCATGCGAGCAATCCGACCGTCCAGACCATCAAATAACACAGCAAATCCGATGGCCTTGGCTGCGTTGTCGTAATGCCAAGCGTCGGCGCTGGTTCCGTGCGCGATCTGCAAAATCGCATAGTAACCGAAAGCGATATTGGCGGTTGTGAATAGCGAAGGCAAGATGTACATGCCTTTGTTCAGTCTTCGAGGATGGCCTTCGCGCGGACGTATTTGCATTTCGGGCACTTCGGAATCCATTAAAGTGCTCCTTGACGGACCGCTTCCGAGCCGACCGTGCTGTTCGAAATCGGCTTCTCGGGCGAGTACGCCAGTATGCTCGCGCCACCTTTGACGCGGTCGCCTATTTTGACCTGCATCGCGGCCGCAGCGTTCAATAAGACGTCAACGCGTGAGCCAAATTTGATCAAACCAACCCGTTCCCCGCGCTCTACGTGATCGCCTATTTTCCGGTTGAACACAATGCGGCGCGCTAACAACCCCGCGATCTGCTTGAAAATAATAACCTGACCATCGCCCTCAACGGTGACGGCATTCTGCTCGTTGTGCTCGGCCGAAGCTGGATTCATCGCATTGAGGTATTTGCCCTTTTGATAACGGATGTCGCGAATCACCCCGGCCAGCGGAGAACGATTAACGTGGACGTCGAACACACTGAGAAAAATACTGATTCGGATCCGTTGAATACCATCCGCCAGAACCGGCGACACATCTGTGACCTTCCCGTCCGCGGGCGAGACAATGGCACCAGGGGAGTCCGGTATCGCACGCTGTGGATCACGAAAGAACCAGAGGAAGAAAATCGCCAGCAGACACGCAGGCAAGCCCCACACGGGGGACGCCAGCCACGCCATGAGTACCGCAACGCCAATGAGCGCAATAGCGTAATAGTAGCCATCAAGAACCATGAGGGTTGTGAGAATTATAGTTCAGGCGGGCCAAACCGGTCGCGTTGCGATGTAATGATAGTAAAAATGGCCCTTACCCACGCCTGAATCCAGACAGACAAAACCCAGCGCGACGAGGGCCGCATGACTTTGGAGGATTGCGCTTATGCGACTTGGCCTTGGTGCAACACAATGCGCAACTGCCGCTCCATGGATTCCATCTGGTCCTTGAGCCGCAGTTTCAGCTTTTTAAGCCGCACTTCTTCCAGCTTTTCATCTTCTGTGAGATATCGTTTTAGGGTGAGTGAATCGAGACGTTGCGCGTACTGCGTGTGCTCCTGTGCCAGCTTGCGGAACTCTTCGTTGCTGGCCAAGAGCTGGTCTTTTGGAGTCATCCAGTAGACCCTCCTGAACGTTTGTACGGCCCTAACCTACCACAGGGTCCCGCCCGCATCAATCCCAAATTCCTTTCTGAACCACTTTTCATTGTCAAAGTCGTGCACCAGGATTGATGCAAATCAAGCAAGCTCCAGACGATAGAGGATCGCGTCCTCTTTTGGGTTTTCATAGTATCGTTTGCGACGCCCGCCTTCGCTAAAAGATGCGTTTTCATAGAAGGAGCGCGCTATAGAGTTTGACTCGCGAACCTCGAGAAAAACACTTTTTGCCCCCTTTGCCCTTGCGATTTCCAGAAGGTGCACCAGCAGACGCTGGCCCAGCCCACGCCGCTGTACCGAAGTATCGACAGCGATATTCTCGATCTCCCACTCGCAGGCAATGGCCTGAGCGACGATGAATCCTTGGACTCGAGGTTCGTCGTGTCGTGATTTCTCAACTGCGACGAGAGCGATACGGTGGGTACCTCCCGCACGAAATATCGCCTCGTAATGTTCGAGAGACCACTGCGCCGCTATGACTGCATTCTTTGCCAAAGCCACGATAGCGGGCAGATCATCGGGGACGGCCTCGCGAATGCTCTCTCTCAGGTTTCCCAATTGTTTTTAGCCAGTTTGATTCAATGCCCGGAATTGTCTTTCGCAAAAATCTCGCTCGAGCGCCGGATATAGTTGGCGTCGAGTTCCGCGGAGGACAACATTTCTCCGGCTAGGATTTTTCGCCATCCGAGTCGTGCAATCGCGTCACTGCGCGGAAGCTCGACCTCTTCCACTCGCAGTCCTTGCGCGCGCCCCCACGCAGCTAAACTCTGGTCCGCAGTCACGACTACCGAGCTGGCGGTTGCTTGTATCAATTCAGAGCGAGTTATCAATCTTTCAGCCGTCAAGTTTGCAGCGCCTTGGTTAACTTCGTACTCGCCCGCGTACACTTCACCTCGGCCAGCATCCAAGGCGGCTATTACCTTGCCCTCGGATTGGCCAGCAACAGCGATCGCCTGCAGTAAAGACACCGTGGCAATAGGTTTGGCAAGAACCTCTGCCAAGCCTTTGATCACCGCGAGGCCGATACGAAGGCCGGTGAATGAGCCTGGACCCGCGACCACTGCAAACCCATCGATGTGACCTTTAGTGAAACCGTGTTTCGCGAGAAGCGCGGATACCTGAGGCACCAGTTGCGCTGAAAATGTCCCCCCCTCGAGCGCGGCGATTTCAATCACCTCACACGAACTATCGGGATTGCATTGCGCCAAGGCTATGCTGCCATGTCTGCCCGAGGTGTCGGCGGCGAGAATAAGCATGACTGTGGGGAGCGTATTTATGCGCGCCTAAGCCTCCACCAACTCCAACAAGACTCCCCCGGCGCTCGAGGGATGGACAAATACATAGCGATGTCCGCCGGCACCGACCTTGATTTCGCTGGAGACCAGGCGCACACCATCTTTCTTTAGCCGGGCCACCACGGTTGCCAGGTTCGGCACGCGAAGAGAAACATGGTGAAGTCCCTCGCCGCGCTTGCCGATAAATTTTGCGATAACCGAATTTTCAGATGTGGGCTCGAGCAACTCCAGTCGGCTCTCGCCCAGCGGCACCATTACCGCTCGGACCTGTTCGGCTTCGACGGTCTCTTCTGGAGAAACATTCAGTCCGAGCGTTTCGTAAATGCCTTTCGCCGTTTCCAGCGACTTCACCGCAACACCAATATGATCGATGCTGAAATTCAATTTCTCTCCTTCTACTCAGTGTGGGCGCGAGCGTTTTGATCGTGGCAAGGCCTACGAACCAGCAAGGCATTCCAAAAGCTCAGGCCTTGACCTTTTCCATCCGATCCACAATCTCTGCCACCAACTCGTACGGGTCGCGCTTGTGTTCAACGATCTCTGCGGCATATTTATCAAGACTGTCCCCTATCCGCTCGTGCACCCTTTGCAAAAGCGAGTCCCGCAACATTTCGAGCAGTCGCTCACGCCAGTTCTGCACCCTTTTTTGGAGGATTAGATTCTCTTTTTTTAGATAAGTCTCGTAATTTGCGATGAGACTTGCGAGCTCTTCGATGCCAGTTCCTTCGCTGCCCACAGTTTTCACGATGGGAGGAGTCCAATGGTCACTACGGACCGCCAGTGATTGCAAGGCACGAATTTCCCGCTCTACGCGCTCAGCGCCCTCTCGGTCGCTTTTGTTGATGACGAAGATGTCTGCAATTTCCATGATGCCAGCTTTGATGCTTTGGACGTCGTCGCCCATACCCGGCACCAAAATCACGACGGTAATGTCCGCCAAGCGCACGATATCCACTTCATCCTGGCCGACTCCCACGGTTTCTATCATGACCAGTGTGCGGCCGGCGGCGTCGAGTAAAGTCGCGACGTCAGCGGTAGTTCGTGCCAACCCACCCAGGGAACCGCGGGTGGCCATACTGCGGATGTAGATTCCCGGATCGGAAAAATGCTCCTGCATACGGATGCGATCGCCGAGAATTGCACCTCCCGTGTAAGGGCTGGTGGGATCGACTGCGATAATTCCGACCGTCTGATTCTGCTTACGATAGTGTCGCGCCAGTTGATCGACCAGCGTGCTCTTGCCCGCGCCCGGCGGTCCCGTTAGTCCGATGATTTTCGCGTTTCCGCTGTACGGAAAAACTGATTTGAGCAACTCTGACCAACCAGGAGTGCGATCTTCGACCATACTGATGGCACGAGAAAGAGAGCGCGGGTCGCCGGTGCGAACACGATCGATTAAAGGTTGGAGGCTTGGGTCCAAGCTGATTAGTGTAAAGCAGGGCAGGTTAAACAAGAATGATAAACAAGAATGACAAACAGGATCATCAAGTGGTTTACCGCGGAATGCCGCCAGGGCCAAGCTTAAGGAGTCTCAGACACCACCGACCGAGGACTGGATACTCAGCCCACTCTCCTCGGCCGGCCTTCACACCGTAAATAATTCCTGCCAGAAGCACTAACAATCCCATACTCATCCAAGCCACAACGAGGATTGGCATAAAAAATACAAACTCAGGGTGCGTAGCATGCTGTGCCGGGGGTGACATGAGTGCCGCGAACGCAAGAGCACCGAAGCCTAGGGTCAATCCAGCAAGCAATACCAGCAAATAAACCCCTTGCAGGAGCAGAGCCTGCAGCGCATGGAATGAAATAAACCTGGAGTTTCGCTTGATAACAAGAATTATCAAGGGAGCGATCCACCAAAGCACGATTTGCAACATGTGGGCCAGAAGAGCTATGGTCCGCTCGTCCTGAGTTGTGGCGGTTGGGATTTGCGTTCCGTCGACCATATCGGTGCTCCGCGATAAATGAGGCAAAGCCTTCTAATCGCGGATCGAATTAATCCTTCAGCAATTGCCTGGCGATTACGAGTCGCTGGATTTCACTTGTGCCTTCGCCAATGGTGCACAGTTTCACATCGCGATAAAACTTCTCCGCGGGATAGTCCTTGATAAATCCGTAACCGCCGTGGATCTGCAGGCCTTCGTTAGCACAACGCACGGCTACTTCGCTTGCGAATAGCTTGGCCATCGAAGATTCGAGGGTAGTCTTCATCCCCGCATCTTTCATGGCTGCAGCGCGCAGCGTTAAAAGTCTTGCGGCTTCGATCTCGGTTGCCATATCAGCCAGTTTCCATTGAATCGCCTGGAAATCGCTGATCGCTTTGCCGAATTGCTTGCGTTGCTTGGAATATTTCAACGCAGCTTCATAGGCCCCCTCGGCCATCCCTAGCGACAAAGCCGCGATGGAGATCCGGCCGCCATCGAGTACCTGCATGGAGTCGATAAAGCCGTTACCCTCCTTGCCGCAAAGGTTCTCAGAGGGAATCACGCAATCTTCGAAGATCAATTCCGCAGTGTCGCTGGCTCGCAAGCCAAGCTTGTTTTCTTTTTTGCCGGGACGAAAACCCTTCGTCCCTTTTTCCACGATGAACGCTGAGAGGCCATGAGTATGGGCAGCGCGATCGGTCACCGCGATCACCACCAGCACATCGGCATAGTGGCCATTGGTGCAAAAGGTTTTGGTGCCGTTCAGCACCCAGTTGTTTCCCTTTCGGACGGCCGTCATGCGAGCGCTGCCTGCGTCCGATCCTGATGACGGCTCGGTCAGGCCCCACGCGCCAATGAACTCTCCAGAGGCCAAGGGGGTGACGTATTTCTTTTTTTGGGTGTCGTTTCCCGCAAGAAATATATGGTTCGAACACAAAGAAGTGTGCGCCGCCACGATGATGCCCACAGAACCGTCGACTCGAGAAAGCTCTTCAATTGCGGTGACGTATTCAACATATCCCATGCCCGCGCCGCCATATTCGGGAGGGAAGACTGTTCCGAGCAGACCAAGTTTGCCCAGTTCCTTTACCGTTGCGAGCGGAAATTCGCCAGCCTCGTCCCACTTCATGACGTTAGGCGCGATTTCACGCTCCGCGAACTCACGAACACTTTTCTTAAGTTGCAGCTGTTCTTCGTTTAGTTGGAAGTCCAAGATACGTCTCCGTTCGCATGGTATTTCCGCAGATTACCTGGATTAGAACACAGCGATTTCAGGCCCTCAAAGTTACCGCCGGGAGGTTGTGTGGGGGAGACACTCTTGTCCACCGGTTCTAGATTAGCTTTTGACCTGTGGCGCTTCGTGTTCTTTTTTCCCTCGCGTTACGTCCCAAGCCAGAAGCAAAACCATCTTCAGCGGCAGACGAGGGCGCCCGCCCCACAAGGGGTTGCGATGAAGCGCTCGAACACCTCGTTTGAAAGGAGCCTGCCCCGGTTGGTGAGGCGGATCCAATGGTTCTCACTCACGAGCAGCCCCAACTCCTGGCATTCCGAAATCGTGCCCGTTAATGCTCGAACCGCCGCTTCACCGAACTCCTCTGCCACTTGATTTAGATTCACACCGGTGGTTAATCGCAAACCGAGGAAGAAGGTCTCTTCCAACGCACATTGAGATGAAACGGCCGTCTTCTTTAGGGGGGCACCCGCAACATAGGCTTCCAATGTCTCGGAGGAAGAAAATCGTACGCCTTCTACTCCAGTAGCGGAACATCGCAGCATCGAGTGAGCATCGACGCCGAAGCCTAGATACGGCTGACGCGTCCAATATTTGAGATTGTGGCGCGACTGATAGCCATTCTTGGCGAAATTCGATATCTCATACTGGCGCACACCCGTTGCGTTGAGCCGTGCACATGCCGTCTCGTACAAATCGGCAGTCAGGTCTTGGTCGGGGACGAAGTGAGCGTGGTATCTCGCTCCCCCTGCCATCAACTCCCGGCCAAGCCTGGAGTCGTCG
>Ga0207663_10000277_pt1 | contig 22336 bp, 19 predicted proteins | sample LARL53metaG_FD_184346 | JGI IMG/M metagenome (GOLD analysis project Ga0207663, IMG submission 184346) | Corn, switchgrass and miscanthus rhizosphere microbial communities from Kellogg Biological Station, Michigan, USA - LAR L5-3 metaG... | ecosystem: Host-associated > Plants > Roots >...
TTTAAGATGAGATAATCATTTTGATAACCAGGATATTCTATTTTGTATAATTTATCAAAAATGACGATTTAAAGAAAATATTATAAAGTTCTTAATAATAAGTGAAAAGGATATTAACTTAATATAATTTGATACCTATACCCAAAAATATTTTAATACCTAGAAAATAAATGATCCATGAAAAACTTGTCTAGGGTGTCAACTTCGTATGTTATATTATTTGTAATCTTCTCATCTATACTTGTCGTAACAATAACAAACACATTACAGTCAAATATTATAGCAATTGCAAAACAAGAAAAAAATACGGTGATGAACAAAATAACAATTGGTACAAATACTACAGATAAAATTCCTACTACTTCTACTACTGCCCAATCAGTGTATCAATCACAATCAATGACAGTGCCACAATCAGTTGGAACATTTATCTGGTATATAGTAGACGAAGCACATGAAGATGCCGTTAATGAGAGGCACAAATACATTAGTGATCATAATCCTATCTATCTCCCAATGAACCTGGTAATACAGCAAGGAACAGCTATATCTTTTCTTGATGCTGATGCTCCATGGGACACACCGCATCCTCACACAATAAACATCATGGATAGCTCCAACAATATTGTCTATACCACAGGTAAATTAGATTACACAAATAGTTCGACAGCGAAAGTCTTGCCAGTAGGACAATATACAATACAAGATACAAAATATCCTTGGATGAAAGGAAACCTATCTGTTGTTTCTAATCCTCAAAAATCAGTTGGAAATCTAATAATGGGTGGCTTTTACACTCCTACTAGTCAGGTAGCAAATAACAAAGATAATGATGGTGGAATACACCCTGGATGGCTTGGATATTACAAAGAACAATTTCCAAAAAATGGATTTAAAATACTGGATACCTTTAATTTTCATTATGCTACATGTAAATATTGTCCTGGAGGTTTTTGGCCTGACCAGAAAACAGGAGATCATACACTTATAGTTTATAGTACAAATCAGCCATTGAAGCAGGCTCTTAACAAGCTTGGAAAATTAGTATGGGAGAATGTTTACATATAATTAAAAACTCTCTCTAGGCTAGGCATAAATAGATAACAATTTTTCATGATTGCTATATAGTGTGATTTGATCTGGTATACCTTGTAAATAAATTAAGACATATTGAAGATATATTCACTATATTTTTTTCATAATTCTTTGTCTGTACTGCATAAGAATGCCAATTGTTTGCATAGCTTACAATCACTCAGTGACTTTGAAATAAAATTACCTGATTAGCCTGCTTTAAGAAATAAATTTTGTTAAATTGGAGTGTCGAATTTATATAATATTCATCTATATAATACGATAAGGACCAAATCATTAATCTCAGCCGATTCTTTTTCGAGCTAATCTTGTGATAACAAATGTAGATGTATTTTAAAACCTTGTATCAAAGAGAATTATCATGGGCAGTTGACTCGTATTATTAGTTATTACCTATTCTTAGCTACTACTCTCAAGTTGTAATCATTTTTCGAATTGTTATTTAGTATGAAATTGTGTATGATGACTCGTGTCAAGCGTACTATTAAATGCATTTGTAATTGCCTGTAACATTCAATATGTTTCTTTAATGTTTTTACATGCCAACTATAGTCACTACCGGACCGAGCTTATTCTCAACTTGGGCATATATGCATGAGTAAACAATCGTATAGATATAAACCTCGTAGATTAAAATATGAGAGAGTTATATAATTTATTAATAGAAGAATAATGTATGCCTAAGCCAAGTCGGCCGAGAAATGCAATTCTCGGTATATTTACTTTGATTTTATTAATAGTTATTATGATGAATTTATACGGATTGCATATGACAGACGTCATCGCAAGTAATAATAAAAATAGCCTAGGAAATCAAATCAATGGTACTATTGACGATTTTATAGGAAAGGTTAGATATAGAATAACAACATCTTCCTGTAATAATATAGGAATACCTTCTACAGTCACAGATCAGAGCCAAAATGACAATGGAAATAGTAGTAGATTTATAATATCAAGGATCGGGAGTGATTCTGCTAATAGCATAGTACCAAGTAGTAGTTCTAATGCTGTTGAGAGTATGGCTTCTAGCGGCTCAGGAGAGGATCACAGCAATAATATTGTATCAATATTAGGTGGTAGCGATGATCATACTAATGATAATGTAATATGCGGAGGACCTGGGAATGACATACTTGTAGGCAGATCAGGTAACAACATTATATATGGTGATGCCGGGTACGATAGATTATTTGGTGGACAGGGGAATGATATTCTTATTGGTGGACCGGGTGCAGACTATTTTGACTGTGGTCTTGGAAATGATACGGTAAGAGATTATCATCCTTCAGAAGGAGATACAAAGACCAATGATTGTGAGAATTATTAGTATAGGATAATTTTACTACTCCCTTTTTAGAATCTCTAAGCTTTTAAAATATATTGAATCTTAGATTCTTGTACAGGTATATTCATACCAAATAGGCATATCTTATTACAATTTTTAGTATCCTCTTTACCTTTCTTAAGTATCAAAAGATATGATAATATAATGTGTAATATTACTATGATTAAATAGTTTATTCATTATTGTACAAAAACTCTTTTTCCTATTCTTAAATGACATAGCACAATGTCCGACATATTCCTAATAAACTTGCATTAACCTAGTTAAGTTAGATCAGAATTAATTTTATATTTTATATGGAATTAATATCTTAATAATCCAACTGATATCATTATAATTGAAACCTATTGAAAATTGTGGCTATTGCACAATTATTATGATATAACTCTTTAATACTTTATAATATTATTTGTTTTAAGATTAATATTTACAAACTCTATATCTACATTTCTGATCATAATATTGCTAATTTAGTGTTCATATATTAGTTATGGGAATACTGCACAGTTGCTACATATGCAATGGAGACGGTTTCTCGGTAAGTACAAAATATCTAATTCCATTTCGTTCTAATTTTATAGCTAATGCATATGAATCTTCTGACACATCCTCACCTATTATTATCGCTAAATGAATCTTATTTCCTGAAGCTAATTTGTATAAACTTACGTCCTTAGAAAACGATTTGACGATATCATTTGTTACATTACCATCAACAATTTTAATTACTATTGCTCCATAATCATTAAGTGTATCTCGAAGTCTAACGCTAATATCTTCAGTATCGTTATTCTTTATACTTACTATGCGTTCTGAGTCAATTAGGACGTCAAATAGAATTTTGTCGGCATCGGCTTTGTCACTAGATGGATAAGATACATTTAGAAATTCATTGAGATTGTCTTTAGATGAAATATATTTTCGCAATGGTTCACCTACTTCTTCTATCGTCTCGGTGATAGCATGAATAGCTTCTTCTTTATCTTTATTAACCATAGATATACTTAGTCCAGCTCTTATACTGTTCCTCTCAAACATATCTGCCCATGATCTGAGTATTCGTTTAGATTTTATAATATTAGGAATTGTGTATGATAAAATAGCAATAGAAATAGCAGAGAAGATTGTAATTACAAAATCAATTGATACTGGAAAGATGCCCTGAACTTCGAGAAAATCTAATAACGATAAGACAAATAACGAAGAAATTATACATATGATCAAGTAAAAATTCTTTTCGATTGAATATACTAGTTTGGAAGACTCGTGGGCGTACCTAGTTACTAAGATTGGAGAAGTAAATAATTGTGGGTTCTCATCTATTTCTGGTGTTTGTGAATTTTCGTCATCTCTCTCAATTTGAATTCTTTTGTCATTATTACCAGAAGTGGATTCGGTCATAGAAAATCATATAGTAAAATCTTCTTTTTTCTTGTATTTAAATGATAGAAGAACTTAGTTCTCAGATACTCCACTAAAGTTCTTACAATAGTTTTATAATATTTACAAAAGTTATTAGTTTATGAGAGAAACTACGACGATATTAACTGCGCATTCTAAGACAACGATTGTATATATTACTGCTGCACTAATGCTCCTAACTGGAGCTATATACTTTTATGTTGCATCTGAGGATTACGCCGATATTTCTCAGTCAGCGCACCTGTCTACCGGGGCCAAGAGTGCACAAGACATAATGGCGACAACAAATGAAATGATATTTTTTATTATAATAGGCTTAGGATACATTGCTGTCGGGATTTATACATTAGAGAATACATATCGTAATAAAATACCATATATAATGGCCATAGTAGGTTCATTGGCACTTATTCTATTTTATATATTGACCAGAACAATAAATATTCCATCGATAGGAATACAAGATGATGTAGGTGTGACAGATGTACTTACGAAGGTTATGCAAGCAGCAATTGTTGCTCTATCTGTATACATACTTGTCTCACTAACAAAGAGGAAGAAGGCATCAGTACAGATATTAGAATATGAGGAAAGACAGTCACAAGCAGTGGACAAAAATCAAAAGAGAAACAAAGAATCAGACTTTTCTAGTTACAAATAAATTAGAATGTCATTTAAAGATCAAAATGATGACAACCAACTACAATTGGAAACGGTTTTTCTTTTTACATTGTATCGCCGGGATATTGTTTGTTCTTATTATTATCTCAAACCAAAATGAGATTTTACCACGAGTATACTCGGTAACAACCACTACCCCAAATATAACATCAAGCCCAAATAGTTCGTCTGTTGCTGGTGTTATAATCATAACTAAAAATGACAAAGGAAATCTCATTTTTAAACCACAAACTCTAACAATAAAACCTGGAGAAGAAGTATTTATAGGTAATAATGACACATCCCCACATAGCGTTACAAATGGCATATCTTCCAATGATCCGCTTTCTGGAAAGTTGTTTGATACTGGAATTATCAGAGCAAAAGGATATGCCGAGTTTGTAGCATCAAATCTTAATCCTGGAAGGTATCCGTTCCACTCTATAGAAGATCCATTACTTAAAGGTGAGATAATAGTAATATCAGAAAAATAATAAATGAAGAACTATACTATACTGTTTCATTTATTGTACAAGAAATACAGTTACAACACGCCTATAAAGATTTATGAGATTTCATTTTTCATCTGTTTTTATTATCGCCACATAATCTTAGATATTACTAATGTACAATTAATACCGGACAACTAGACTTCTCTGCAATAGATCTAGATACACTTCCTAATGTCTTGAGCTTTGATATCCCACTCAACCCAATATTGCCTACCACTATCAAATTTGCTTTCTCCTTGTTAGCAAATTTGATTATTGTATCGGATACGGAATTGCCCTGGCTAACAAGAACTTCCACTCTTATTATAAAATTATTGTCTCTACTTAGATGGGACTCATATTTCTTCTTTCTTGCAGATAGGAGGTTAATAGTATTTGATCTCTTCAATTCGTACATCTCATTAATATATTCTGAATATGAAATTACTTCTCCAGTCCTACGAGACTTTCTGGGAGATTCAAAACCAAGTGTAGCAGGAAGGTCTGGAATAACAGATATTATTATAATTTCAATCTTACCAAAACTATTATTAACTGAAACAGACTTTACAAGATGTATGGCATGATCTAACGCTTTATCTGCAGGTTTGGAACCATCAACTGGTACCACGAGTTTCTTATACATTGTTCATTTGATCATCCTGACAATTAGCATATCATTCACATAATCATTCACATATTTTATCTTGATGCCTTTGTTGTATTCCACTCTTATATGTGCTGCCTATTGACAGCTCCGTATATAGCTTTCATATTAATCTCATTATGATGCCAGTTTTCTATTGAAGACTATCTATAAATTATTTTATCTACCCTCTTCTAGTGCGAAGCCTAAAACTAGTGATTATCTATAACTCATCCAAATTTGGCTGGAGTAGTAGGCTTGATGCGTCATAATGATACTCCTAAATTTTGTATGTTATGTAAATAATTAGTATCAAATGAAAGGCATTCTTAAAAACTAATGTTGTATGATGGAGAAAAAATGGAAATTGAATAGTGAATGTGATTATGAACAAAAATTCAAATAAAATTTCGAATTTTATCTAGGACATCAAAGTTAAACACTATCTAAAAATCTGTCGCAATCATTGTAAGATGAGGATGAGAATATTGACTTGTAATGATTTGTACATGATTTATTTTACTACATCACAGGACAATGTGCATAATGTAATACATCAGATGCAATTAGAAGTTTTTAAATTGAGATCAACTAGGTCTTACAATCTCATCAATGATATATCATGGATTGTACATATTTGTGTTTAAGACTGTAGATGGTCGGAAGCAGTATGCAGAAGTTTTGGTCATTGGTAAAACTGGGTCAAGACATATACATTGATCCAGCCAATACCTTACATTAAGAAATGATATCAAACCATCCAAGCCGTAATAATCCGAACTCCACTCTTTTTATAAGCCTTGGTAGGAGTTTTATGGGTAGGCAGCTTACTACTAATGGTCTATATGGAATTTACAAGGGTTAAATCGTCTCTTTCACTCTTTCCATCTGTTATCTCTGTATCTACCTTACAACAGTTACTGGACACTTGGCATGATGTACAACCTTATGAGAGACACCACCTAGAAGAAATTCTTTAGCTGTACTAAGTCCTCTGCTACCAAGTATTATCATATCTACCTTCTCTTTATCTGCGATCTTTAATATTTCTTCAGCAACATTCCCTCTTTTTTTTATTGTGCGTACATCTTTTATTCCATACTCTTTTGCTTGCGATTCAAATTTCCTAAGCATTGCTTTATCATCAATTTCTCCTTCCTCAATCTTTTTGGCAATTTCTTTGAGCTTTTTACTGCTGCTTCCAACTCTTTCAAATATATCTGCTATATTTACAAGAAACAGAGATGTATTGCATTTTTCAGCTAAAAATGATGCATACTCAAAGGCCCTTTTTGATGCTTCTGATCCGTCCACAGCTGCGAGAATCTTTGATAACATCATCAATTTGAATTCTAGGATGTAATATTTTAATATTTTATATCGGCAGTTCTATTTATTAATCATGCATGTTCCTATTTCTGTTCTCCTCTTTGGTTCGTAATTTGCTAGCAAACTGAAGAAGCGTTCTTATTTTTATTGGCTGATAATTTGCTTGCATTTGCAATCCTTTCAATAGAAATATTTGCAGATCTCTAAAAGTTAAAGAAATGGAACTCAGTCCTATGATGATACTGTCTGTCCTGCTCAAGAAGTCTAAATAAATGCTCTAACTTCAAACACGCGTGAAAATATTTCAATAATATGATAGAGATTCCCGGTCATTCTTCATTTCGAGTATTTGTTATCTCAACGGTAACCAAGATATCCACTCAAAAAAGCATTGAGTAGAGGTGTTTTTGAAAAAGAATATACGTCAGGCGGCGGTTGTTGATATTTAAGGTCTTATTCTATTATAAAATACCTTCTTTACTAGTTCTGCAGTAATAATATAGAATAATACGATTAGACCTACCGTAAATAAATATAGAGGTGGGAGTGCAATAAATCCAAATATCTGTGCAACAGGAAGAAATGGGAGAATAATTGTAACAGCAACAGTAAGTAGAGTAGCAAATAACAAGTACTTACTTGGCTTGCTTTTAAATAGTGGCTTTCTTGTCCTGATAACCAATACGATCACCGACGCAGAAATAACTGACTCCATAAACCATGCTGTCCTGAATTGATTTAATGTAGAATGTAACACAAGCAAAAGTGTTACAAAGGTAGCACAATCAAATATTGTACTTAATAAGCCAAATACAATCATGAATTTCCTTATGAATTTAATGTCCCATTGTCTAGGCTTTTCGACACTTTCGGTATCTACATTATCTGTAGATATTGTCATCTCTGGCATATCAGTCATCAAATTCATAAGTAAAACCTGTTTTGGTAACAGCGGAAGAAATGGCAAAAATAACGACGCACCAGCCATGCTAAACATGTTCCCAAAATTCGCGCTAGTTGCCATGAAGACGTACTTTAGAGTATTAGCAAATGTCCTTCTTCCTTCTTGTACGCCTTTGGCTAATACTCCTAAATCTTTTTCAAGTAGTACAAAATCTGCTGCTTCCTTAACAACATCAGCAGCTGTATCTACAGAAATACCTGCATCAGCAGCATGCAGTGCCGATGCATCATTGATTCCGTCTCCCATATATCCTACAACATTATTCGTACCAGTTTGTCTAAGCGTTAAAATAATTTGTTCTTTCTGATTTGGCTCTATTTCTGCAAAGACTTCAGTATCATAAGCCTGTCGAATAAGGGCATCCTTGCTCATATGATGTATGGCAGATCCGATGAGAATTCTGGGATCTTGTATGCCTAGCTCGCGCGCAACATACGCAGCAACATTTCTGTTGTCACCGCTAATTATTTTAAGTGATATACCCATTTTTTTTAAATTAGATACTGATTGTAGTACGTCAGACTTGATCGGATCGAAAAAGATAAGGAATCCTAAGAAGATCATATCAACCTCATCATCCTTGGTAATTGAAGAAGTAAAATTATTATTATTATTATTATTATTATTATATTGCATCTTGTGTATGCGATAACATATACCTAAAACTCGAAACCCTCTATTGCTAATCTCTTCGAATCGATCTTGAATTTTCTGCCTAACTTTATATAATTCCATCACTTCACCATCATCAATTTCAGCATATGAACATACGTCTAGTATATTAGCAAGTGCACCTTTAGTGACTATGACTGATTTTTTTATCTCTTGTGTTTGCGTTATTTCATTATCTGAGCATGAGACTAAAATACTTAGTCTCTTACGTATAAAATCATATGGGATTTCATCCAATTTGCCATACCCAGACAACATCTTATCAATATGTTGATTCAAACAAAAGTCTTTGATTGCTCGATCTATAGGATTAGTAAAACCTGTTTCATAAATCGCATTAAGAAAAGCGTAGAGAAGAACCTTCTTGCTATCATTACCTGAAATATCTATTGCACTTTGAAGTTTTACCTCACCAATTGTCAAAGTTCCAGTTTTGTCTGAGCATAATATGTTCATACTTCCTTTGAATTTATGATCATACAATCTGCTGGGATATTATCCCCCGATTTCAACATAATAATATCCCCTGGAACGACATCTTCAAAAGGAATTGAACAATCTGTTTCATCACGAAGCACTATTGATTTTAATTGCACTATTGCCAGCAACTTCGTAACAGCGTCAGTTGCACCTTTCTCCTGCCAGAATCCTAATATCCCACTTGCAACTACAATCGATAAAATGATTAAAGCGTCCTCTATTTGGCCTAAGAAATATGATAATATTGAAGTGAAAATAAAAATAATTATTATCGGACTCTTGAACTGAGAGATTAGCAATGATATAGAATTTGTTTCCCTCTTAGATTTAAGGAGATTTTTGCCATATTTAGATAATCTGAGATTTGCCTCTGCAGTAGTTAATCCAGTTTGTTGATATTGTTGAGGCTTTTGATTCTTATTAAATTGTCTGAGAAGGTCTGGAATAGACATGCTCCAATAAGAATAATCTTGCTCGGGACTAGTCTTTATCATCGTATTTGAACTGTAAATCTCCAGATATTAATCAATTTTCTATTAATAATAATCTATTTATTTAATCTTCTATCTTTTCCTTTGTAATTAGAATAATCGATGATAAACCTAATTTGATTTACTAACTTATAAAACATTATCATAATAAATTGGAATTGACAGAACGCCTTATAGTTAAGATATAATTGTTGAAAGTGATATTTTAATAAGAATGAAACCTGACTACAAAAACTTTGGAAACAATATACTAATCTAGTGAATTCTTGTTTCCTCTGTTTTGGTATTCCATCAGATCAACAAGAAACGCAATTAAGTTTGCTTCACCATCGGAAAAAGGGTATTTCAAATGATAAAATAACTCAAGTGTCACATTGTTATGTCACGTACTGCAGCAGCATACAAGGCTACGATACTGGTACTTTTGATTCGTGCATTATACCGGCATCCAAAGTTGTTACTGACAGAGAATATCTGTCAAGTCTTCTCCAAATGTGCTAGTAATCTCATTTAAAGAGGAAGAAGTTGGCAGGATCTCTTCAAAGTATATTTTATATGTATCGCTACTATACTTTTCTGGACTATAACTCAGAAAACATCCGAAAGATTATCTACTGTACGTATTAAAAGAAATCATGTTTATATTTGGATGTGGATTTGTTTTGTACGGCGATAGCTCATCGACCTAGTAAAACTCTACTTCTACCTATCTTGCCCTTAATGCATTTAATATAACACCCACATCCAATATTTCTTGAAGCAATGCACCAATTGTTGGAGGAATTAATCCAAAGCTTGCAAGAATCATTAGGATGAAACTGATTCCCAACCCAACGTAAATACTCTGCTTTGCTATTTGTATTGTTCTCTGACCTATTTCTAATACATCAACAACTTTCGTGACATCATCTACTATCAACACCATATCCGCGGCCTCAGCTGATATTGCTGTTCCTTTAGCTCCCATGGCAACACCTACTGTAGCAGCTGCCAATGCAGGAGCATCATTAATTCCATCACCAACCATGACAATATCCACATACCGTTCCTTCAATTTCTTTATTGCCAATACCTTCTGCTCCGGTAAAAGGTTAAATTCAAAATTAGTGACGGCTGCTTGTTTGGCAATAACCTTTGCGCTGTCAAAGCTATCTCCTGTAAGCATAACTGTTTCTTTTACTCCAAGCTTTTGAAGACGTTGCATCATCACACTAACCCCTGACCTTATCTTATCACCAAGTACTATAGCTCCCACAATAAAACTGTTAATACCTATGAATACTATCATTTTCCCTTCACCTCGTTCCTTTATAATATTTAGTAGTACTTTCTTATCAAATTCTAATTGCTGCTGTTGCTGTTCTTGTTGTTCTCGTTGTTGCTGTTCCTGATAATGATATTTCCTGTTATCGTAATTTTCAAAAAGACTTTGTGAGCCAACTATAATGTGTTCACCATTAATATCACCTTCTACTCCAGCACCAGCTATTTCATTGAAATTACTTGGAATTGTCAATAAACTGCTACCAAACTTTTCTTTGGCTTTTTGGACAATTACACGAGCTGCTGGGTGAGAAGACATTTGCTCCATTCCAGCAGCTTTGAGCAATAGATAATCTGAAGCATTGTTATTGTTGCTAGTGATGATAGTGTTGCTATTATTATTATTAATACTATTATTATTGACCTCTTGTATTATTTTGCCATCTTTTGTTAAAACAACAATGTCCTCTACAACAGGAGATCCGTAAGTAATAGTGCCTGTTTTATCAAATACAACTGCTTGTGATTTACCTATTTGTTCAATTGCAGCTCCAGTCTTTATTATAATTCCTATCTTTGCACATCTATTTATTCCACTCATAATAGCTACAGGAGTTGCAAATATAAGTGAACATGGAGTAGCAACAACAAGGACAGATAAGATAGTCTGTGGATTTTGTGTTATGAGCCAACTAAATCCACTTATTGCTAGTGTTATTGGGGTAAACCATAATGCATATCTATCTGCAAGCCGTTGTATTGGAGCTTTCTCTTCTTGGGCTTTCCGCACTAGCTGCACTATTTTAGCATACTGACTATCCTCGCTAACTTTTCTGGCTTGAATTTCAAAGGCATTTCCTCCTGTATTAATAGTGCCACTAAAGACCTCATCACTAACGCCTTTGTTTTTTGGTAAAGGTTCTCCAGTAAGTGCAGATTCATCAATTTGTGCTCGACCGGAGATTATCATTCCATCGACAGGAATAAGATCGCCCGATCGTACTACAAGTAAATCACCGATTCGAACATCGGTTACTTTTATTTCTTCTAAGCTTTGATCATCAATACCGTCATAATTACTACTATTGTTGTTATTTACTTTCCTCATTTTTCTATATGCAATGGGTGGAGATCTAGCCATTAATTCATCCAGTGAAGATGAAGCTCTTCTAAATGCGTAATCCTCTAGTGCTTTACCACCAGTTTGCATTATGACGATAACTACTCCCGGTAAAGCTTCATTTGTTAAGATAGCTGCAATAATTGCCGGCATTGCTACTATATCAGAAGCAAAATGACGATGGATCATTCCCTTTATAGTACCCCACACAACAGGAATTCCTCCAATAACTAATGTCAAAAACCAAATCCACTGTCCAACAATAGATTGATTTGACACATAAAGATGACACCTAAGAGTAATCCCAAAACTGCAAAAACAGGTATAGGATATCTTCTTGCAAATAGAACAATTTTACTTACTTTTAGAAAGTGATTGTAAATTGTTAATATATTGTTAGTATTATTACTATCGATATAACTTTTGTCCTTTTGCAAAAAAATTTAACTATAGTATTTCAACAATAAACATTGTAGGGTCACGGCTCTAAAAAACATTACATAATAGTAGATAGTATCTGTACATTTAGCTTTGTTTTTCCTTACTAATAGACTCGTTACCCTCTGCTTGCAGTTTTACAACAGTTGTAACCGATGGCTCATCAAGTGATCAAATTTTTGTACAGATAAAGTATTAATATGAGCATAATTTGTCGCCGTCTTGCAACACAGTGTATCAGTAATAAATAACATTTGCGCTAGCTTATAGAGTTGTGATTATAACTGAAAAGCAGAGGAAGCAGCAAGAGCAAAAGCTGGAGACAATACTTGTCTGAATTATGCGCAAAACCATACGGGTGATAACAATCAAAGACAATTCACCATGCGTACAGAGTAGTGTAGGTACACATTCATGGCAGGAATTTCCTGACGATGAACAAATAACACGGTGGATTACATCAGTATTAAAAGTGAAGGTGAAGACATTCAGGGTGCAATTCAAGATCCATAAATGACATGATATCTATAGAGTGAATTCTTCAACACTGTGCAATTATGCTAAGTTTTTAGATAGGTTTTCTAAACTATTAACAGTAGAAAGTAATATGCGAATCGGAATCATACAAATGCGATTAACATCAGAAATAAACAAGAATGTGTTAAAAATCCTAAGCCATATTCGTTATGCCCACAAAAGTAAATTGGATCTTTTATGTTTTCCTGAATGTGCTCTCTCCGGTTACATAGTTGACCATCATAAAATGAAATGGGAACAAATAAGGGATGGGATCGAAAAGTTGCAGCAAGCATCAAATTCATATGATATTTCTCTTGTGGTTGGTTCATCATGGCTTCAGAATAGTAGAACCTATAATAGTGCTCTAGTCATTAGACCAAATACATCTTTATTAACATACTATAAGAACAACTTGACAGAATATGACAAGAAATATTTTGCTATAGGCAAAACTACACTTGTATTTGATATAAACGGAATCAAGTGTGGCGTCCTTATATGTAGAGATCAAAACTATCCTCTGCTAGCAATGAAATACAGACATGTTAAAATCTTATTCTATTTATCATCTCATTATTACAATAAGGAAGAAGCTTTAAAAAAAGAGCGAAAGAATAAATCATTTCCCATAGTTAGAGCATTGGAAAATATGATATATGTCGCCAAGGCCGATGCTGTAGGTACGCATAATGGTTTAGTGAGTATCGGTGGTAGTATTGTAGTAGATCCAGATGGCTATGTTATCGCTGAAGCCAAAAAAGGGAAAGAAGAAGTACTAAAATTCCAACTTTAATGTGATAATCCTATATGGTTGGACTTCTATTTGTAAGGCATTATTCTTAATTTGTTCAAGTTTTCTAATCTCATTTTCAAGTAAGTCAGTAACGACTGCTGATTTTATAATCTTGCCAAATTTTAGAATGGCAACTGTTCGTTTTCCTTCTGTTTCAAAAAACCTAACGATAACAGACTCGTTATCTTCACTCATCCTAAGTGCACTAATGAGAATGTTTTTAGGACTAATTTCTAAAAAAGAGAATTTACCAAGACATTTATTCTTATATTCGGTATTCTCGGTCTTTGTGACTTGTATTGAAACTAATGGCATATTAATCTCCATTCCATATCGATAACTTGCGGCCTCTCTCCAATCACCATCATGCGGTAATACCGAATATCGGAATGTGTATGGTTTTACTTCAGCTGCATCAGGAGTGGGTATGCAGGGTCCCATTATACCATCTGAGGAGAGTACAACTACACTTCGCAATAATGTCAAATAAATTGAATGATCTCTAATTTCATGTGATGGAATACCTTGATTTAAGATGCTTACTCCACGGTCATTGTCTGAATAATCAACCCATTCAAGCGCAGGAAAGACCCCGGTTGGCTTTTCACTCATTTTCATTTTCTTTTTGTTAGAATAAAATTGATTTGTTTTTCTTCTAATAGCACCAAACTGTGTTCCCGACCAATAGCTTTTAGAGGTCATTGGGGTTTCAAATCTAACTCTTATTCGAGAGTGAGGATGCCGGTCATGTATATGTGTTATAAAATCGATACGTGACAAATCATTGTATATAATTATTTCTTTCTTTATCTCTATGTATTTATGTCTAAATAATATTGGCTTTAATTTATCCGTCAATCTGTAGGGCCATCGTAATGCATAATAATTGCTTTCCAACGTAATGTGGGATCTTAATTTGCGTTTTAATACTCTGAAATTATCTGCTTTGAATGCACCATACTTAACTCCTTTTCCAGTTTCAGATTTAAGTAATCCTAGATTTTCTCTATGATAATATAGATCACCTAATTCTTCTTCTACATTTAGTTCATTTCCCGTAAAATACGTTAAATCGTTCTTAGTTACCGTTACAATCCCATTATCAGGATCTACTTGTACCTCAAAACCATCGGCAATCTTTTGCTTAAAGCCTATCTCGTTTGAAGAATGGATAGTACTGGAATCGCTCATCGACCGATTCCCATCTTTGATTATATTATATGTAAAGAATCCCAAAGCAGGTACTGTAGGAATAAAACCAATTTTTATTGTCTTAAAGCTTTCATCGGGATGAAGAGAATGTTGCAGAACCTCTACGTCGATTATTTTTTCATTTTCTGTCCCATCTTCATAGTTCAACTTCAAGCCTACAATCCCCTTGACTGCACCTTCATCAAATTCCAAATCACACTCACACCAGTTTCTGACCTCCCATGAAAGTGGATTAAATACAATCAAATCTGGTTCGCCCTCTACCCTTTTGGCAAGTTCACTAATACAATCCAGTATGGTTTTGCTTAATGTATTATCTACATCATCAAATATATCTTTGATTTCTTCATATACTTCGTCAATTCCTGTGCCTGGTAAGGCATCATGCATTGCTACAAATAGAATCTTTTTCCAATATTTCTTGAGTTGATCTGTTGCTAGAATACTAGCACATCCTTCCAATTTACAAATAGTATCCAGTCTTTCTGATGTAAGTAAAGAGTTTTCAAATTTTTTTGTGTCCTGCTTAATCCACATCCTTGATGATGTACTGTCAGGAAATACTTCAGACAGTCTGCCTGAATACATTTCACCTCTCCTTACCTGGAAATCAATCTTTTCTTTTTCTAAAGATTTGAAAAATTCTATTGGTGTTGCGATGACCATTCTCGCGCTGTCCTGATGGCCACCTTCATTCCATTTCTTTACCACGTCCGAGGTTTCTGGCTGTGGGCCCATCACCCCACTGCCAGAAGGCATCAAAATCTGATTAGAAGCTGCAAACTTTTTTAATTCACTATAAGACTTATCTAATTTGGTTAGATCTAGGCCCGCTCTGTATCCTAAGGGCATCCAATGACACATTATGCGGGATCCGTCTAACCCTTCCCATAAAAATTCCGAGGGTTTGGGCTTATCAAGACCTCGCCTAAATACAAAATACTTGTATCCACAACCCAACAAAATCTGTGGCCATTGTGCATTAAATCCAAATTCATCAGCTCCCCATGCAACGCGTACATCTTGATGCAGTTTTTCCTTGACATATTTTTTCCCCTCCACTATCTCCTTTATCAGAACCTCTCCGTTAGGTAGCATCACATCTGATAATAGGTATTGTCCTCCGGCCACCTCAATTTTGTTTTTTCTTGCTAAAGTCGTTATGTCAGCAAAGAGCTCTGGATACTTATTTTCAATATGTTCCAAAAGAAAGGTTTGTTCAATAAGGAATTTGTAATCTGTTGTCTTCATTAGCTGCACAGCTTGCTTTAAAATAAATTCTATGTTAATATAGTAATAATCTTCTTTATTGAATACCCATATTGCATCATAATGCGTGTGCGGTACAAGATATATTACTGGATTAGCCATTTTGATTAAACCACAGTCTCATATAATTGAGTGGCTTGTATCTTTGTGCTTATTATACGTTGTTCCGCATAGTAATAATATCGTTACCGATTTGACTATATTGTATGAAGATCACTGAATGTCAACTTATTTTATGCTTTAGTCGTTAGTGGAAATGCATATGATAATACTAATGATTACTCTAGCTTTCTTGTGTACTGGGGATTGTCATAGATAATGATGCAATATTACTATATTGCTATCTGTTATGCTAATTAGTAGATCAAGTAATGGTAGAAGGCAGAATCCCTTGCTTTAGTTTTTCTATTAGTCTTCATTCTCTTTCATACGCCAATCGAAAATGGCTCTAACGGTCCACTATCCATCCCATCCTATCCCAAAAAGGCAGACCAGACAATATATTTACAATTTCATCGTGTGAAGGCGCATCAACTATAAATACTCCTCTTCTTTGACCAGCAAACACGCCTCTAGCAATTAAATCATCTTCAACCATTTTGGCAAGAGATTCTAAACTTGGACATACTTTGTGTTCCAATATTTTACTGCTTCCTCATCAGAGGCAGTAGGAGTTTCTATCCATTTCCAGTGACTAGGTATAGCATAGGGGTAATCAGCAAATACCTGATTCTTTAAGTTTATTCTGTAGCAAATCATTAAAATATAATGCTAATGCCAATGCGGTAGATATTTATCATAAATCTTTCTTTCACTACTCCGATGTTTAGTTTCAAAGATGTTAATAAATCAATAAACTCCCTGGTCATATGTATGTGTTAGAATACTGATATAGTGTTTTAGGTTCTATATACATACAATACTAAATGACTGAAAAAAACAATCTAAATCTAAAAACAATACCAGTTTCAAAATATATGACAAAGAATGTAATAACAGCTACTGCAGATCAAACTATTCAATCTATATGTATCCTGATGCATGAAAAAAACATAGGAAGTGTAGTCATAGTTAGAAGAGTCGTGGATGGCTTAAAACCAATAGGAATAATTACTGAAAGGGATATAATACACCAAATAGGAAAGGTAGATCTTTTTACAACTCAAAGTTCTGTTAGAGAATTAATGAGTGGTAGTGGTAATAGAGATCTGATAACCATAAGTTCTGATACTTCAGTAAGTGATGCGATATCTACTATGCATGCAAACAATATTCGAAGACTACCAATAATTGACGACAATGATAAAGGAATGATTGGAATAATTACAGATAAAGACATACTCAAGATAATCTTAAGAATAAGCGGCATTACTACCTCTTACTATATACCATCTACGTTCAATGTAACGTTTGAAGAAAGGCAAGAAGAAAACAATTAACAACTTCAGGAATCCACTATAGTAGATTAAGTCATAACTATAATAGCACTTCTAGTTAGTTATCTGATCTTTATCTTTTATATGTAGATTAAAACCTTACCATTTACGTACATCTCCTTGAAGAAGCCCACTTCCTAGGTGTATTCTATCTATATGTTTTGACAAGTCGGCTTTATTATCAAATTTTGATTGGCAGTAAGGACATACAATCTTTATAACTTGTTCGGCTGCATTTCCTGGATTTGGGGATTCAACTTCAGCCAATTCTAGACTCTCTTCTGGCATATTTCCGACTATAGACATGAGTGTTACAGTGCCAACCGGAAAAATGGTTTTAATATTTGGTGTTAATTTTTCATCTTGTCTTGATACGCCATCATCAGTATTTTCTTTCTCCCCTGTTACCAATAATCTTCTTATGTGATTTCTTCTCATCAAAGATATTGCTTCTTTGACTGATACTCCTTCGTCAACTGCAACTATTGGAGAACTCATGATCTCCCCTATAGTAACTTTAAATGGGCCTTTATTTTCGGCGATTACACGATATAAGATATCTCGCTCTGTAACTATACCAATAGGATTCTTGTCTGGTTCTTGTCTTTTTTCATATCCCTTCTTTGATTTTGTAACGAACACAGAAGATATTCCCTTATCTCGCATTAATTTTACGGCGTCTATAATGACCGTATCTTCATCCAATGTAGCAAAATCTTTTTCGGCAATAGTTCCTATTTTCTGATTCATGGAAGCAGAATACATCTAATATGATGTATAACCAGACTCAATTATTATGTTTTTAACTTTACCCATCATTAATCATCATTAGGACTCGATCTGAAGAGCAATTGGAATAGCATAAATCGAATAAGACATCTTCCACTTTACACTTCTAGTGATATTAGTAATTGCTTACACTTATCGTCATCTGGTTGATACGATTAAAGCAATACGAATAGACAAATCTTGACTCCTCAAATTACGTGATACCGTAGGTATAGTATATATCAAACAATGGTATATTTGGGGTTGAAAAGATATCAGTTGTTTTCTAGAAAAACAATTTTCTATCTAACAAGCAAGACAGGACAGTGAACGTGCTGCGCCACACCATTTGCCACACTTCCTAATAGGAATCTTTTTAGTCCGGTCCTTCCTCTGGTTGCCATAACAACCAAATCCACATTTTCGTTAGTTGCATAGTCTATGATGGATGCAATAACTGAATTAACATCCATGAGGATCTCTGTTTTTACAGTAGTAATACCTTGAGAATTTGCTAAATCTTTTATTACATTAAACCATGCCTCAACCTTCTTTAGTATATTTTCCCGGTATTCATTGGATGGGTGCAAATGAGGTAAACTAGCAATTGCGTGTACACATACTAATTGTGCATTTTCATACTTCGCGATTTTTGTGGCATATTTGGCAGCATCTAAAGAGAAGCCGGAATCATCAATCGGAAGAAGGATTTTTCTTATCTGAATCCCGATACCATTGCTAATAGCCCTTTCTTCTGTTGACATATTCCTCTGCCCTCCGATTCCGAAATTTGAGCTTTTCGGATGCAAATACAATAGATAATGTATACTTCAATACTGAGAAATTTGAATGCAAGTGAAAAATACCTATTCTTGACAGAATCATAATTATCTGTACCCTCAAATACAAGTATCATTAACAGAATTGTACTTGTATAGAACGCTATCTTTTGGATTAGTTTTGATAGATTTACTTGGATTATCTTGTTTTATCTCCGAGTATCTTCAAACAACAAGACCAAGCACTAGCTCAACAGCACGCGTTCAGACAATAAAATATAGAGATCTAGGCTGTGTAGAAAACATCAGTCTAGACCATTCTTCTTGTCTTATTTCTCTACTCATGATGTTCTCTTCAATTGTCCCGAGTCGATTAGCGATTGAATCAACCCTTCAAACTTTTCTTGCTTCTCTATTAATAGATTAATTTGTTCTTCCTTTTCTTGCAATTTTGCTGTTAGAAAATAATCATTATTATTAGTCTTTTCAGTTAATTCCTTTATCTGTTTTTGAAGCACACGGTTTTCTCCGTTTATTGTAAGCATTGGAACTGCCTTTAAGTAGTCTTCTAAAACCTCTGTCTCCGTTGGCCTCCATATGATTCTGAAATCCCCAGATCATGGCCCATAGTTATTTGAACATTAATAGTTCGCATGACTTGTTCTGCTCTCGACTTGTAAAACTTGCGATATCCATGAGCACCTTTCCATTCATGACGTTTTTCCCCAGTGGAAGAGCATGCCTAATTCCCTGTTCCCATAGGGCACGGTCTAATAACCTTTTAACTGCAATGCTTTGCAATTTTTAGGATTAGTAGCTAGACCCCATTTAGCTCCATAGTTCATGTTTGTTGTTTGCCACAAATCTCACATAAGCCATGATTCGCCAGTTATTATTTCACCATATGAAGAGCGGAAATCCATCTAGTCTTTCACTGCACGATAAGCCTCTGGAGTAATGAATGTATAATATTTTTCAGGGGGACAGCAGATGCCGAGGTACTGTCTGCATCCCTTTCCTTATACTCAGATTGGTCGTTATTGTCCTTATATGAATTCTCATTATTATTTATAATATTATTAATTTCATTATTATTAGTGTCTGTGAGTATGTCTGCACTGTCCACAGGTTTCTTATTTTCTATTAATTTGCGGACAGGACTGCCAGATTTTGCTGTCCTCATCCTCTGCATCTTGCTTCTGTAACGTAGTCTTTATCTTAACCACACTATACGATTCATTATCCTTCGTAATTTATCTACATCAAAACGCATGCCCCCGAGCACGTTCATGTCCGATTCGTATTTGCTCGGCAAATTTGTCGTATATTAGTTTAGTAACGCTGAGGCCATTGTTATCATCCAAGAATTTAAGATGACGGCGCATACTGTGCTGTAGGCAGTCTTTAAAACCTAAAATACAAGCTGAATGTTATAAGGCGTAATAACTTTGGTCAAAACTAGAAGTACGACTTTGACTTTAGGATTATTTTTGATTACTACGCTTGTGATATCTTGTTTATCTACAATTGTCTTCAATCTACAAAATCGTGTGCTAGCACAACAGCACATTCCTACAACAAAATACAGAAATCTGGTAATGGACTTGGGAAATGGAGTAAAGACCAAGGCTCAACTAACTTATCCTGCTAGTGGAAAAGGACCTTTCCCTGGCGTTCTTCTTATTGCAGGCAGCGGTGCTCTTGATAAGAACGGAACTTCCGGATTCGTTCACAAGAATGGACCGAAACCGCCTACGCCGTATGGGCAAATTGCTCAATATCTATCAGAAAGGGGATTTGCAGTACTTCGATATGATAAGAGAGGCATAGGCGCGAATTATACAATTAACCAGAATGTATGGGGAAATGCTACGGTCAATGATCTAAAACGTGATGCTGAGAAAGCTTTGAATGTTCTAACTATGCAGCCTGAAGTAGATCCCAATAGAATAAGCCTAATTGGTCATAGTGAAGGTACAATCATTGCTCCTAGAGTAGCAACAGATAATCCAACCAAGGTAAAGAATATCATACTTATGGGCACCGCAGCTCAGAACCTTATTCGAGATTTACTGTACTACCAAGTTGTAGGTCTGCCTTCTCTTTACGCAACACAAGTTCTGGATAAAAACCATACGGGGCTGATATCGTTGCAGCAAATTGTAAAGGATCCTTTGCTAGGATCTTATTTGATACCATCTTCTATTTTAGAAACTAATAATACCAAAGTTATAATCAATAATCTAACCCAGAAATTTGGCACTGCAGGCCTTACAAGTATTCAGAAACAAATCAGACCTGCATTGATAAAGTATTATGAAAATGAGTCAGCTTTTAGATCCTCTAAATGCAACGAGATTAGAGGCTGTCCTGTATGGTTTAGATCGGAATCTAGTCTGATACCTACTTTAAGCATCATTGGAAATATCTCTAAATCTACAGGCATATTGATACTCAATGGAGAAAATGATTCTGCGACACCAGTCCAACAAGCATTTCTTCTCCAGCAACAGCTTACTGGCGTAAATCATCCTGACCATACTTTAATAACATATCCAAACCTAGGACATGTGTTTTATCCTTCATCTCGATGGTTCACTGAAATTGGATCGATACAGCAGTATGTATTAGCAGATCTTTATGCATGGCTTGCAGCTCATTCTGGATTTACAAATCATGCAGCTGCAGAATCACGCATGCCTGCAACTACTACTTCTAACTTTACTGCTAAGTAAAATAATCTCAATAATAGGCGTATATTAGTTATTGATCATATGTAGATCGTTGCAAATACGTTTTTGTAGAAGATAGCATTGTTTAATTCAATCAGCTTCTAACTAAAAACAATAAAAAACTACATTAGAAAGAAGACGAATATATCATATTAATCATCATGGATAAAGCACAAGAGAAGCTTGCCGATATTTTCGACAAGCATATAGAATTTGAGTTTGACAAAGAAGACGTTGATGCTACTATGACCACCATGACAGAGGATCCATATGTTCATCATGTTCCTACATTAGCTGGAGGAGTTGGATATAATGGAGTCTACAATTTCTATACAAATCATTTTGTCGGAAAAATGCCAAAAGATTGGAAGATTACTAATGTTTCGCGTACGGTTGGAAAAGATCAGGT
>Ga0207663_10000281_pt1 | contig 22286 bp, 17 predicted proteins | sample LARL53metaG_FD_184346 | JGI IMG/M metagenome (GOLD analysis project Ga0207663, IMG submission 184346) | Corn, switchgrass and miscanthus rhizosphere microbial communities from Kellogg Biological Station, Michigan, USA - LAR L5-3 metaG... | ecosystem: Host-associated > Plants > Roots >...
GCTCCAGCGCCGCTTTCGCGGCCTGAACGATCCCGCCCGGCTGATCAAGGGAGGGCAAGGTCCTGGTCAACGGCCTGCCCGCAGCCAGCCCACGACACGGGTGCGGGCGGACGCTGCCATCCGGATACGCCATCTTCGTCCCCTGCGGGGGACGATCAAGCTCGCCCGCGCCCTGACCGCCTTCGGGGTCGATGCGGCCGGCGCTGTCGCACTCGACCTGGGCGCGGCAGCCGGTGGCTTCACCCAGGCCCTGCTCGACGCCGGGGCGGCCCGCGTCTACGCCGCCGGGACCAGCGTGCTGCAGTCCGCGTACCAGCGGGGCGAGATGCTGACCGCCGCCGGCACCACGGCGATCATGACCAACGCGGTCCCGATCACGGCCGGGTTCGTGCTGTCCGGCCAGAGGCTGCCGCATGGGATACGAGCCGTCCTGCAGCTGGCCGCGTTCGCGTGCCTGGTGGCGAGTGCCGCCGCGCTCGGACGCCAGCAGACGCCCGGATCTGAGCCGCACTGAGGCCGCCGTGTCTCCAGTGTGGGCTGCCGTCGCGATGCTGGTGCAGAACGTCCTCGCCGTGCTCCTGGTGCAGGCTGAGGCCCGCAACCGGGCGGTGCTGGCCGGGCTGCTGGACTGCCTGATGTGGCCGGCCGGGATGGTCACGACCACGATCACCGTGACCGCGCTCCAGGGCCACCACGCCGGGCTGAAAACCGAGGTGATCGCGGCAGTCACGCTGGCCAACTTCGCCGGCTCGTCGGCTGCGGTGAAGCTGGGCAGGCGGTTCATCAAGGCGCGGCGTGAGTAGAACCATGCCGCGTCAGTAGAACGGTACTGCTACCAGCGCGCCAAGCATGGCGGCGATGGTGACGTTCTTCCCCGACGTCTGCTCCGCGCAAGCAGGCATGAGCCTGACCGGAGCGGTCGCCGCCTGCGCGAAGGTCACCGAAGGCATCGAGTACTCGGCCTCGCCTTACTAGCCGTTCGCCTGTATGCCAACGCGCCAGATCCGGGAATTCTGCGCTTGCATTATGCGAGCTCGACAGAGAACACATCTGCGCCCGAATCGGCGCTCTGCGCGCTGCCGTGACGCCAATACGCCCAAGATCAGGGGATGCGGGTCTGCCTCAGGGCAGGAGTGAACATGCGGATCAGCGCATAAGCATGCGTTCAAGAAACGCTCGCTCTTCGGCATGAGCGGGCAACTGGGCTCTCAACGGCACCGTTCATGGACTCTCGCGGTCGGTGCCAGCGCTGCGAGGCTCGGCCGGGCGTGATCCGGGCGGCGTCACGCTCCAGTCGTGGCGGCTTCGTACTGCTCGATAACGCTCGCCGGGATGCGCCCACGCTCGCTGACCGCGATGCCATGGTCTTTCGCCCACGCACGGATATCGCCACTGCGCTCACGGCTCGATCCGGCACGCACCGGCCGGCGCCGCTGTCCCCGTCCAGCCTTGCGGGCATGTTCAATGTAGGGCGCGATCTGCCGGCGGAACCTGCTGGCATTCTTCTTGCTCAGGTCGATCTCGTATTCCAAGCCGCCTAGCCCGAACCGCAGCGTCTCATACGCTGGGCCTCCATCAAGGTCGTCTTCGAGTTCGACAGTGACCCGCTGCGCCATCATGGCCTCCATGGTTGCGGTGAGCTATCTGCACCGTACAAGATCAACCGCCATCCCGTGATCACAACCACGCTCATCGGCCGCCTACCTCATCAGGCACCCTGCAGACGGAGCGCAAGAAACCTCCGCTACTGACCGCGAAGAGATGCCTGGGCTGAATTGGCCGATGTAGAAGATCGCGAATCCGGCCGATCACCACCTCTCGCGACTCGCCGCGAACACCGGGCCAGGCCAGATGGTGATGAGGGACGCCCGAGTGCTTCGGGTCCGGTGTTCTCAGGAGAACTGCCCCGGCCGGGGTGGCGGCGGCGTTTCGGGCCGGCCTTGGCGGGTAGCCAGATGGCCGCCGGCCCTGGCGGCAGATACGACCGCATACTCCGCGAGCAGATCGTTCAGCTCGCGGCCAGATCAGGCTCTGAAGGCAGCCAGCGTCGTTCCGGGCATGAGCGGAGGAACTAGGCCATGTATATCGGTATTGGGACGATAGTGATCATTGTGATTATCGTGCTTGTCCTCCTTCTGCTGCGCAGACGTGTTTGAGGAGGTCATCTCCTATTGCTGATGCTTTGAGCTGACGGTTGCTGGCCCAGGCCCGCAGGCGGCTACATCGGGTCGCCGCCTAAGTGCCGGGCGATGGATGCCGATTGCGCTGGATTCCGGCCGCCCGGTGGCCGCGGCTCACTGTCATGAGGGACCGGGGCGCTTTGAACCTCCCAGGAGGGTTGAGTCAAAGGGTGTAGAGGTAGTTCTGCCTGGTGGACAGGTTCGACGTCGTGGTTGTGGGGGCCGGCTCGGCTGGTGAGTGGGTTGCTGGCGGCGTGGCCGACGCGGGCGGCTCGGTCGCGCTGGTTGAGGCATCGCGGGTGGGCGGCGAGTGCCCCTACGTGGCCTGCATCCCCAGCAAGGGGATGCTGAGATCTGCCCACGTGCGTGAGGACGCCCGTCACCTCGCAGAGCTTGGCGGGGCATCGGCGCCGGTGGCCCTCGACGACGACGAGGCCGCCTACCGCGCCGCGGTAAGGCGCCGTGATGTGCTTTCTTCGCATCGCGACGACACCGATGCAGCGCGGGGCATCAAGCGGCGCGGCGTGACGCTGATCCGTGGCACCGGCCGCATTACCGGTTCGGGCGTGATCGACGTTGATGGGCGCCAGGTCGGCTATCGCGACCTGGTCGTGGCAACCGGCTCCCGCCCCGCGGTCCCACCGATCGAGGGCCTTGATCAGGTGGCGCCCTGGACCAGTGACCAGGCGCTGTCCGCGCCGGCCCGGCCCGCGTCGCTGATGGTCTTGGGTGGCGGGGCCGTCGGCTGTGAGCTTGCTCAGGCGTACGCCGGATTCGGCGTGGCGGTGACCCTGGTGGAGGCCGCCACGCAGCTGGTCAGCGGCGAGGACGCCGCGGTAGCCGCCGAACTAGCCACCGTCCTGCGCGCCAGCAACATCGACATCCGGCTCGGCACCGAGGTCAAAGCGGTGGAGGCTGCAGCCGGCGGGCAGGCCCGTGTACTGCTGGACGGCGGTTCGGTGGTCGAGACAGAGCAGGTGATCCTCGCCGCGGGCCGCACCCCGGCGACTGCCGGGCTGGGTCTTGACGCTATCGGCGTCACCCCGGCCGACACCGGCGCGCTGGCGGTAGACCCGCGATGCCGCGTGGAAGGCCACGACCACGTGTGGGCAGCCGGGGACGTCACCGGGATCGCACCGTATACCCATGGCGCGAACTACCAGGCGCAGGTGGTCACCCACAATCTGCTGGGCGGCGACCGGATTGCTGACTACCGCGCGATCCCCGCGTCGTTTACACCCATCCCCCCATGGCCAGCACCGGCATGCCAGCAGAGCAGGCACGCGACGACGGCATTGACGTGATCACCGCGACCACAGACATGGCGCAGCTGGCGCGGACGGCAACTGATGGGACAGCAGGCGGCTTGCTGATCCTCGTCGCGGACCGGTCGCGGAGAGTCCTGATCGGGGCGGCTGCTGCCGGGCCGGGCGCTGATGAGTGGATCTCAGAAGCCAGCGTCGCGATCCGCGCCGGCATCCCCCTGAAAACGCTGGCCGATGTGGTGCACCCCTTCCCAGCCTTTGCCCAGGCCTACGAAGTTCCGCTCCGCGAACTCGCAGCCCAGCTCGCCTGAACCTGCCTGCTGACCCTGGCCGGCAGGTGCAACATCATTCGCGTGCCAGGCGGGGCGCTCCCCGCGCCTAACCGGATCGTGGGCCGCCCGGGCTTCGGCCGTCAGGGTTGTTAACCGGTGAATCTGCCGGGTAGAGCATGGCCCCGCGGGCGACCTTGAACGGGAGCGCAGAACCTATGGCGACGAGCAGGCAGAGACGGGCGGCCGGGCGCACTGTGAAGAAGGTCCAGCAAGCCGCGGCCAGCAACAAGACGATCGCGCATCTGCCGGTCAAGACCCGGACCGCGCTGGGCAAGCAGGGCGCGGCCGTGGCCCGGCACAAGCGCACCGGCGGTGCCTCGACCAAGACCCGCGCGGAGCTGTATGAGATCGCCCGGCAACGCGACCTGCCGGGCCGGTCAAGAATGGGCCGCGGTGAACTCGCCAGGAAACTGGGCGAAAAGTAGCGGCTGATTGGCGGGATCCTGGTGGCCGAGTCACATCCATCCGCGGAGCGGTCTCATATCAGCCGGTGGCTGTCGAGGATAGACCGGCATGCATCCCGGCCGCTCACCGCGGTGCTCGTCGTCACTGCGGCCGCAGTGTGGATCGCCGTCAGCATCGCTGTCGGGTTTCCCGCACCGTGGGAGATCATCTTCCAGACCGTGGTGGCCGCGCTCACGCTCACCATGGTCTTCGTCATCCAGCACACCCAGGCGCGCCACCAGCGGGCGACTCAGCGCAAGCTCGATGAGATCCTGCTGGCTATGCCCGGCACCGACAACTCCCTGCTCCGGCTCGAGCACGCCTCCGATGACGAATTGCGCGCTGCTGGGGATCAGCACCGGGAGATCCGCCAACTCCGATCGTCACGGTCCCCGCGGCGGCCGCCAGCTGGAGCAAGAACAGCCCGACACCACCGCTGCCACCCAGCACCAGCAGCCGGTTCCCGGCCGCCAGGCCCAGCCGGACAAGAGCACCTGTGCCGTTCCGGCGGCCAGCGGCGTGTTCCGGTGTAATTGGCAGATTCGCCAGGCCGGGCTGGCGGTGAGGTTGGTGCATTCGGTGTGACAGTCGACTTGCTTTCCCGCCAGGAGCCGGGTGATCGAGATTCCGGCGTAGTACGCAGTGCGCCCGGCGGGGGGGAGAGGAGCCTGAGCCCCGGGTGCTGGAACCGTCGCGCGCCAGCGCGTCACGACGCGGTCATCTTCAGCGATCTGGTCCTCGATCTTGACGTACAGGCCGGGGCGGGCGCGGCGGTGGCTTGACACGAACTGGCGCACGCCTGCCGGACCGGTCACGTCCGGCTCGGTGCAGGGGATGTGGCCAACGAAGTCGGCGGCTATCAGCTCGTCGATCAGCTCGAGCCGTCCCTCGTTGAGGACTGCCTCGATGAACAGCCGGACCCTGAGCTTGTTGAGCTCGCTGATGTTCTTCATCCGCATCATGGTCTCGGCGGCGCCATCGCTCCTGCAAGGGAGGATCCCCGAGGGTTTCCCCCCAGGTTTTGCCTGGCCAGGTCGCCAGGGTGCGGGGTAGCGTCAAATAGTGCCGTTCGCTTACGGGGGCGTTCTGCTTGAGCGCGAACGCGAGCTGGAGACGCTGCGTGAAGGGCTTGACCACGCATGCGCCGGCGAGGGCACGCTGCTTCTGATCGAGGGGGCAGCCGGCGCCGGCAAAACGGTGCTGGCGCGGGAGACACGCGCGGCGGCTGAGCGGGCGCGGATGATGCCGCTCGAGGCGAGGGGTTCAGAGCTTGAGCAGCCGTTTGCGTTCGGTGTGGTGCGCCAGCTGCTGGAGCCGGTGATCAGCAAGGAGCTTGAGCGTACCGATCTGTTCGCGGGCGCTGCTGGTCCCGCGGCGCGGTTGTTCGAGCCGGGCGAACGGCGGCCGTTGGATGCCGGTGCCGGATTTGAGGCGCTGCATAGCCTCTACTGGCTGGTGGTGAACATGGCCGACCGGGCCCCCGTGCTCGTGCTGGTCGACGATTGCCAGTGGGCCGACCGGGAGTCGTTGCGGTTCCTGGCCTACCTGGCGCAGCGGATCGAGGGGCTTCCGGTGGCGATGCTGCTCACCGGGCGCCCACCGGATGCCGGCGGAGACGAGGCGGGGGCGTTGTGGGGGCAGCTGGCTTCGCGTCCCGCCGCAGCCGCGCTGTTTCCGCGGCCGCTGAGCCAGTCTGCCGCGGTGACGTTGGTGCGGGAGCGTCTGGGCGCCGGGGCAGCGGAGGAGTTCTGTCGCGCCTGTCACACGGCCACCGGTGGTAACCCGCTCTTTCTGCGGGAGCTGCTGGGGGCTCTGGCCGCCGCTGGGGTGGCGCCGTCGGCGGCCGCGGCGAGTGCGGTGCAGGACGTGGGGCCGGCCGCGGTGAGCCGTTTCGTCCTGCACCGGCTCGCTGCGCTCGGTCCCGCGGCGACCGAGCTGGCGCGAGCGGTCGCCGTGCTCGGAGATGACAGCGAGCCGCTGCTGGCCGTTCGGATGTCAGGCCTGAGCCAGGACGATGCCCGGGAGGCGGCAGATGACCTGGTGCGCGCGGACATCTTCGTTCCGGCTGAGCGTCTGGGGTTCGTGCACCCGATCGTGCGCGCGGCGTTGTATGAGGATCTTGCGCCCGGTGAGCGCCAGACCCGGCACGCGGCGGCCGCTGAGGCCCTGGCTCGAGAGGGTGCCTCGGCCGAGCGGGTCACCGCGCACCTGTTGCTGACCCTGCCCACCGGGGATCAGCACAGGGTCGGCATATTCAGGTCGGCTGCGACCGCCGCAACGCACCGCGGCGCTCCGCGGGCGGCCGCCGCGTACTTGCGGCGGGCGCTGGCCGAGTCCCCGTCCGGGCAGGATCGGGGCGAGATCCTGGCCGAGCTCGGCTGGTACGAGGTAGCCACGGTGCAGTTCGAGGCGGCCCAGGAACACCTGCGCGCGGCGCTGGCCTCGAGCGCTACGCTGGCGACCCGGGCCGACGCGGCGTCCTCATTAGGGCGGTGCGCGATCGTGTCCGGCGGCCGCTCGGCAGCGGCCGCGGCCGACGCGGTGTCGTCGCTGGCCGGGGAGCTGTGGCCCGCCGATCCCGAGCGCTCGCTTGAACTGGGCTCTGAGCTGCTGATCGTCGCGGGCTCCATCCCGCTACTGCGGCCTGGCCTCGCCGCTCGCTTGCGGGAGTTTCGTGATCTGGCTCGGGGCCGCCCGGGTTTCGAGGCCGTGGCGAGGATCGTCAGTGCCCAAGAACAGCTTTTGCATGGTGGGCCGGCCTCGGCCTCCACGGATGAAGTCCAGGCGGCGCTCATGGCTGGCCTGCCGGCCAGCGCGCAGAATACCGCCGGGCTCGCGGCGCTGTTTACGTTGATCGTCGGCGAGCGGTATGAGCTGGCTGACCGGTTGCTGGACGCGGTGCTGGAGCGTGCCCGCCAAGAGGGGCATGCGACCAGGCAGGGCATCCTCCACGCGCTGCACGCCGCGAGCGCACTCGCGCAGGGTTCGCTGCACGATGCGCAGGTCGAGGCAGAGACCGGGCTGCTGCTCGTGGAGCACCCGCACTTCATCGCGCAGCTTCTCGTCGCGGTGGCGATGACTGTGCAGATCGAGCGCGGGGCGCTGGATGCCGCGGCCGCTCTGGCACGAACTGGCGAAGCAATGGGAATCACCGAGGAACGCACCTACGTTCTCGAGTTCCTGACCGCGCGCGGGCGGCTGCGGATAGCCCAGGGTCAGCTCGAGGACGGTGTCGCGGACTTCCTGTGGTGCAGCCAGCGGCTCGAGGCGCGGGCGGTGCAATGGCCAAGCACCTGGAGGGCTTACGCAGCCCCAGCGCTTGCCTCACTGGGAGACAAACAGCGGGCTACCAAGCTCGCGCGCGAGCAAGTGGCGGCGGCCCGGCGGGTCGGCGCGCCTGGCGCGTTGGGAATGTCACTGCGTACCGCGGCCCTGGCGATCGGCGGGGACGAAAGGCTGGACCTGCTCCGCGAGGCGGTCGCAGTTCTCGAGGGCAGTTCCGCCCGGCTCGAGCTGGCTCATGCGCTCGCCGATCTCGGGGCAGAACTGAGCCGCTCCGGCAGGCGAACCGAGGGCCGGGACGCCCAGCGCCGGGCCATTAACCTGGCCGGCCAGTGCGGTGCCGTCGCGCTGGCGGAAAGCGCGATGGCCGGGCTGCACGCCGGGCCCGGACGCCGCGCCAGGCTCGAGCTGACCGGACCGAGCGCACTGACCGCGGCGGAACGGCGGGTGTGCCGTCAGGTGGCCGGGGGGCAGACCAACCGCGAGGTTGCGCAGGCGCTGTTCGTGACCGAGAAGACGGTGGAGCGCCACCTCAGCAGTGCCTACCAGAAGCTAGGCATCCGGTCTCGCTTCCAGCTGGCGTCGGCCATCGGCGAGTAGCCCTCAGGCTGCTGCGCCGTTCGGGAAAACCGTAGGGAAAAACCGCGGGGTTCCTCCCTTGTGACCGGTCACGGCCGCTGGGCACGTTGGCGTGAAGCCCGTGTTCTGGCGGATGAATCCGCTGATGAAGAGAAGGAAGCCCGGTCATGACAGGTGTGCTCTACCGGCTGGCGCGGTTCTGCGTCCGGTATCGTTTCGCGGTTCTGGCCGCCTGGGTTCTCCTGGCGGTCGCGCTGGTCGGCGCCTCGCACCGCCTCGGCGACAACACCAACGACAACGTGACCCTGCCGGGAACCAACAGCCAGCAGGCCGCCGACGTGCTCAGCAAGTCGTTTCCCGACCAGGCCAACGGGTCAAGCCCGATCGTGCTGCACGTCAGCAGCGGGAAGCTGACCGACTCCAAGTACTCCCAGGCGGTCAACCAGGCGGCGGCCGACGCGGCCAAGGCGCCGGACGTGGCCTCGGTTGTCAACCCGCTCACCGCGCAGGGCGCCTCCGCCCTGAGCAAGGACCAGAGAACGGGATACCTCTCGGTGACCCTGTCGGTCAGCCCGGGGGCGCTGTCCGTCGATGACGCTCAGACGATCATCGACGCGGCGGCCAAGCCCGCCCAGGCGGCCGGGATCCAGGTGGAGACCGGCGGCCAGCTCGGCGAGAAGGTGTCCAAGCCTGCCACCGAGACCAGCGAGCTGATCGGCATCATCGCGGCGATGGTGATCCTTACGTTCACATTCGGCACAGTGGTGGCGATGCTGCTGCCGATTGTCACCGCGATCCTGGGGCTGGCCTCGACGCTGTCGATCATCCAGATCTTCAGCCACGCGTTTACCGTGTCCACGGTGGCGCCGACCCTGGCCACGATGATCGGGCTTGGCGTCGGCATCGACTACGCGCTGTTCATCGTGACCCGGCACTTCCGTGGCATGAAGGACGGCCTGGAACTGCGGGAGTCGATCGCCCGGGCCGCCGCGACTTCCGGGGGCGCTGTGTCATTCGCCGGCGGGACCGTGACGATTGCGCTGGTGTCGCTCGCGGTGGCCGGCATCCCGCTGGTGACGACGATGGGGCTGATGGCGGCGGTCGCGGTCGTCATCGCGGTCCTGGCCGCGCTGACCCTGCTGCCTGCGATCCTCGCGATCGTCGGCTCACGGATCAACGCGCTGCGGGTCCGTAACCGCCATCCCGCAGATCACCGGAAGCAGGGCGCGTGGGCGCGGTGGGCGGCCGGCGTGGTCAGGCGGCCGGTGGTCTCGACACTAGTGGCCTTGGCGATCCTGATCCCGCTGGCGATCCCGCTGCTCTCGCTGACCCTGGGCCAAAAGGATGTTGCCGCGCTGTCCACGTCGACTACCGCCCGCCGGGCGTACGACCTGATCTCGGACAACCTCGGGGCTGGAGTGAACGGGCCCCTGCTCATAGCGGTTTCGCTTGGCTCACCCGCACAGGCTTCCTCCTCCAGCGGCTCGGCCAGCTCCCAAGGCTCGGCGAACAGCGACCCACGCGTCAGTGACCCGCGGCTACAGACGCTGGAGAAAAACGTCTCGCAGACGCCGGGCGTCGCAGCGGTCAGCCCGGTCCAAATCGACAAGGCCGGAACCACCGCCTACTTCAACGCGGTCGCCACGACCGGCCCGGCCGAGCAAGCCACCGCAGACCTCGTCAGCAAGCTGCGCTCGAGCGTGATCCCCGACGCTCAGAAGGGCACGAACATGCACGCCTACGTCGGCGGCAGCACCGCCAGCAACGTGGACCTCGCCTCGGACATCTCCAGCAAGCTCCTGCTCCAGATCCTGGTCGTGATCGCGCTCAGCTTCCTGCTGCTTCTGCTCGCATTCCGTACCGTGGTGATCCCGGCCCAAGCCGCCATCATGAACCTGCTCTCCATAGGCGCCGCTTATGGCGTGCTCGTCGCGATCTTCCAGTTCGGCTGGCTGCACGGCCTGATCGGCCTGGACGGCGCGGTGCCGATCGTCTCCTACGTGCCGCTGTTTATGTTCGCGGTCCTGTTCGGGCTCTCGATGGACTACGAGGTGTTCCTGGTCAGCCAGATCAAGGAGCACGCCGACGCCGGCGAGGACACCAAGCGTTCGGTCGTCTCCGGGCTGATCACCAGCGGGCGCGTGATCACCGCCGCGGCGACGATCATGGTGTTCGTGTTCGGCAGCTTCGTCCTTAACGGCGATCCGACCGTCAAGCAGTTCGGCATCGGCCTCGCCGCCGCCGTGATCCTGGACGCCACGGTTGTCCGCTGCCTGCTCGTGCCCGCGCGCATGGCCAGCCTAGGCAAAGCCAACTGGTACCTGCCCCGCTGGCTCGGCCGGGTCCTACCCCGCATCAACATCGAAGGCGAAGAATATTTCAAAGCCCGCGACCAGATTCCGCCGGAAACGCAGCTCCAGGCTCCCGCAGCATCGACGGCCCCGTCTTAGCCGCTGGCCGCTGCACCGGCGGAACGACGTGCCTGCTCACCAGCCATCCCCCAGGAGGGCAGCGGTGAGCAGGCACGTCCGCTTCTGCGACGAAATAACCCAGCGGCCGTGCCGGATACCCTGCACCAACCGAGCGGCCAGCAAGCTGGGCGACGCCACCTTCGGCAGGGCCGCACAGAACGTCCAGATCCGCGCCCATTACCGATGATGCCGTCCAAGCCACGCGACCGCGCCGATCGGCGGAGATGCGCGCCTTGTCGGGCCCGGCTATCGATCACGCGGTGTGAAATGTGTCGTGCGCGCGCTGTCCAGCCAGTGGATCACTGCATCGGCGCGCGAGGGCGGATCCGGTAGACCCCCTGCCGTAGGGCAAGTGGCCAGCGACACACCGGCCAGCTCCGGGCGGATCGGCGACCAGAGCGTTGTGTATCAGACCTGCCGAACGCGCCCTCTGCACATGTAACGGCATCGTCGGGAAGGCCGGTCGGCAACTGAAAATGACTTTTGGTTTTCTGGCCCGGACGTACGATTATTTTGTTCTGTGGGGGTGTAGTGATTGATGTTTCCTCGTAGGCGCCAGAGGTCGGTGATGGTTCTTGAGCCAAAGCGGGCAGCCGCCACCATTAGATATTCGATCGTGACAGCGCTCGCTATTTCCGTGTGCACAGCCGCGCTGCTATATGACACAGCAGTGTGGCCATCGCAGTGGCGCCTCGCGAGCGCTATACCTGTGCGGACAACCAGCATTATCGCTATAGTCGCTTCTTGTCTGGCCCTGGCCTGGCTTACCGCTGCGATCATTAACGGCCGACGATGGCATATCGCCCGAGCTGTGGTGCGGGCCTCCAAGGCTGCTGCCCGCGACAATGCGCTACCGGACACTCGGGTCTCACCAGCGGCGCAGCGGGCCAGCCAGATCCCGGCACTCGGCTGGGACGAGCGGCGCCCATGGAAGGTCGCCAGGCCGTCGCGCCTGCAGCGGGTCACGGCTACCCGCAACGTGGTCGGCACCCGGCCGCTGTCGATCGTCTATCTCCGGCTGTTTGAAAACCAGCCCCGGGCTCGCACGTTCTTGCAAGGGGCGTGGCGTGAGTTTGGTTATGTCTACCTCTTGCGCAGCGCGTCGTCGGTGACACCTGCCGAATTCCGTCAATATAAGCGATCACGGAGCTTTGCCGGGCTGCTTATTCAGTCGATGGAGCAGTTTGCGGCTAAATTTTACCGCCCGGTCGCTGAGCCTAGCCGGGCACGCTGGCACGCTCTTAAGAACGTCGGCCCGCAGACAGTCTGGGTTCGTGACTGGCATGGTAGTTATCCGCCACGGACGTTTCTCTGTGACAACAGTATCTGGAAAGCCGCCGTGAACATGCTGCTCGATCGGGCTGATCTTGTCGTGCTTGATTTGTCCGGGCTTATGCCTGGCAATGAGGGGACCCGCTACGAACTCCAGCAGATCGTCAATCGAGTCCCCATTGAGAGGGTCATCTTCCTCGCTGACCGGCGCAGCGACCGCAACTACCTGCGCGCCGAGATCAGGCACGCGTGGGATGGCATGGCGTTCCACTCGCCAAATGCCGGCGCCCGAGCGAGGGTCGCTCGCCTTGCGGTCACCGACTCCTACCGGCAGATGCAGCAGCAGCAGGGGGAATCAACCTACATCTACTATCGGCTGGTGGCCCGCCGCTGGCAGAGCCGACGGCTGGCTACCGACGCGCTGAGGCGGTTGGCCGCTTCCGGGCTACCTCGGCCTCAGCCGGGTCGTCCCCTATCACCCGGCGACACGCTGCCGATCGTGACCAGTCCGCCGCTTAGCGGCACGCCCCAGCGGCGTTAGTCACGACACCGGCAGCACTGCCGCCCGGGCGGCCACCGGATTGCCCAGCTTGCCGTCCTGCTCGGCTGCGGTCTGTTCGGGATATTGGTGACGGTGCTGACTCACTACGTCAACAATAACCGCGGGGAAAGCCTCCTGACGAGGTCATCATGTCGCCCGACGACTGGGCCGCGGGGCGGGACACCCAGCTGGAGACCGCGGTCAGGCTGGCGCTGGAAGCTCTCCAGCAGCGGCCCGCGGTGCGACCTCCTGACCCGCGCACCAGGCCGTCCCGGCGCCGGCCGCCGCTGCCGCCGCGGGTCTAACGGTCCTGGGACCGTGATCATCTTCAAATCCCGCGCATCTGGCAATTCAGACTGACCTCATTTTGCCGGGCGGGATCGAGAGCTGGGCCCTTGCGCATCACATCGCGCCGTGACGCTGGGTTGCGCACGGCCGCAGCCAGATGGCAGCCGAACCGCAACCGTGACGGGTTCTGCTGGCTCTGTGCGGCCGACCGGCGGTCGCCGGAAGCAAAGGACCATAGCCATGATCACGCAAACCAAGCTGGTGATCGGGACGCTCGTCGCGGGCCTGGCGCTCGCCGCCTGCGGCTCCGCTGCCGGGACGTCCGGCCAGGGAAACAATGGGAAGCCGTTCGCGCAGCACCAGGTGCAGGGCAACGGCCAGAAGGTGCAGTGGGGCAGCTCGGGGGCTGCTGATATCAAGGATCTTGCTGCAGTGAAGCGGGATCTCCAGCGGGCGGTCGTGGAGGACGCCCGAGCGCACACTGGCCTGCGCGGTGTGCTTGGCGGCACCCGGCCGGCCCTGTCGCCGGACAGTGGCCTAGCGGGCTGCTCATCAGTGTTCGGCGCTCACCAGGTTGCCGCCAGGGACTACCCGAAGATCGCTGCCCAGTTCACCGGCTCGCAATGGCCGGACCTGCGCATCAGCGGTCTGGCCTACGTCGAGATCGCCACCAAGCTGCGCGCTACGCACGCCTACGGCGGCGAGACCGCTTGGTTCATCCAGCGGCTAGCCGCTGCCTGCGCAAAGCACGGGCCGGCCGGCAACAAGTTCGGCGTATGAAACAACTCGCTCATGTCAAGCGTGAGATCGTGCGGAAGGCCGGGGGCAAGCCCGGGGTGGGTGAGCGCCCGCGCGGTGCCGGTCGCGGCACGGGCGGTGGGGGGACCCGTCGAAGGGCGGGTCCCCCGCCGCGGGTCAGGCGCAGGGCTTGGCGTCTGCTGGTGTGATCGAGTACAGCGTGCGTTCTTGGGGGGTGAAATCCCGGTGTGCGATGGAGCAGGCGCGGCTCAGCCAGGCCGACACGGTGGCGGGCCAGGCCGTGACGCGGCCTGTGGGGTCCAGTCCGAGAACTTCCTTGCCATCGGGAGTGTAGGCCGCGAACACCCCCTCGTCGGGAAGCAGATGAAGGGGCTCGGCCACGGGGCGCAGATGGGCTGCCTCCCACAGCCGGATTATGCCGTCGGCGCCGGATGTCAGGATCGTCCGGCCGTCCGGGGCGAACGATGCGGTGAGGACAGGGCCGGATTGGGCGACGACGGGACCGGCGAGCAGGCGGTCCGATGCCACGTCGAAAATGGCAATCTTCCCATGAGCTGACGCCACGACCAGGCGGTGCCCATCTGGTGAAAACCCGATGACCCGAACCCCGGCCAGCCAACCAGTCGCCCAGATTGTCCTGCCATCGGGGACCGTTAGGACGCTGAACCCTTGGTCGATCGGGTTACCGAGTGCGACAAGCCTGCCGTCCGGGCTGAATGCGGCCGTGCCTGCGCTGAAGCCCGGCTTGATGCGGTGGCCGACGCGTTCCAGCGTGGCGGCGTCGGCGAAGTAGCAAGTGGCCGGCATCCCGGAAGGGGACTCGCATACCACGAGCCGCCGGCCGTCGGGCGACACGCCCAGTACGGTCTTGGGGGAGTTGTCGCCCAGCGTGGACGTCTTGTCCACCTGCCCCGTTGTAGTGTTCCATCGCCGTATCAGCGGGCCGGCCGAGGAGAGGTAGGCGTAGCGGCCATCGGGTGACAGCGCCAGATCCTCAAGGCCTTTCACCGGCCTGCCCCGTGTGGTCCGCGTACCCGTCGCCACGTCGATGGTCGCGATCAGACCTGTCTGGAAGCCGATCACAGCCCGGCGGCGGTTGGCTGACCACCCTGCGTGGGACGCGCCCAGATTGCCGGCGCTGAAGGGACCTTGCGCGGTGCTGGGCCGGGTGACCCCGAAGGACCGGTTCCCGGTGATGTCCCAGGCGATGACCGATGTGTCCAGGCTCGCGGTGTACAGGGTCCGCCCATCGGGTGTGAAGGCGCCATCGGTGACTGGGCCGCTGTGCCCTGCGAGGGTGAGCCGGGACTGGCCGGTTCTGACGTTCCATATCGTGACGGCTCCGCCTGGGTGGAGCGAGGCGGCCGTCTGGCCGTTGGGCGACAAGACCATGTTGGCGGCTCCGCCGGGGTGCTCGCCCGTGCCGTTCCGGACCTGCCCGGTGCGCAGGTCCTCGAAATACGCCGCTCCTTTGGTGCTGCTGACGGCGAGCGTGTGGCCGTCGCGGCTGACGGCCACGCGGGAGTCAGCCGCGACGGGCAGGGTGATCCGGCGGACGATGTGGGCCGTTTTCGGGTCGACCAGGATCGCCTTCCGCGTGGACTCGGCGATGGCGAGGATGTCGTCACCGGCCGCGTAGACGTCGACGGGTACACCGGATCCGCCCCCGGGAACGCCGACGCCGCCTGTCTGGGTCATGGTGGCCACGTCGTAGAAGATGACCCGCCCGATGCCGGACTCGACCGCCAGCGCGCGGCCGTCGTGTGTCCACGTCAGAGACGCTACCGAGGCATCGCTGTTGCCGGGCAGGGGCAGATGGCTCAGAAAACTCCGCCGGGCGAGGTCCCAGACCACGACCTCGAGGCTGAAGCTATTCGTGTTGACCGTCAAAACGGCGACGAGCCGGCCGTCTGGCGAGAAGGCGATCCCCCCACTCATGGCGCCGATCGGCACGGGATTACCGATCCGGCGCATCGTCCGCGTGTCCCAGAACACCAGCGCGCCGTTGTCGCCGGTCGCGGCGAGGGTGCGGCCATCGGGGCTTACGGCGACACTTAGCAGCCCGTCGCCGCCGCCGCGGACCTGGCTGAGGGCGTACGGGCTGCGTTGCAGTGCGGTGAAAAGGTCGCCCTCGGTCTCCAGCGATGGGTCGGTGCGCACGGCGGCGGCCGCCAGCAGCAGCGAGCGGTCCAGATCCGGTTCACTGAGCGCCCGGGCACCCAGCCGCCGCGCCTCGGCGCTGCGTTGCGAGGCCTCGGCGCTCCGTTCCGCCGCGCGGGCCTGACCGCGCTGCTGCACGGCGAGAGCGCCGACCACGGCGGAGAAAAGCAGCAGCGCCATGACGCCGGCGAGCACCACGCGCAGTCGGCGGCCCGCCCGGGCCTCCCGGGCGCGGGCCTGGGCCTCTTGGGCACGCGCTCGTGCCTCCCGGTCGGCGCGCTCGCGCTGCTCCCGCAGTTCGCGATCGGCCGCCGCGCGGCTCGCCGCAAGGAACTCCTCTTCGACGGCGTTGAGGTCGCCGGCGTGCTCGCCCGCCCAATCCAGGGCGCTGGCCAGCCGGGCTCCCCGATATAGCTCCGCGTCAGGTCGGCCGGACTGGGCCCACTCACGAGCGGCGGGCGCGAGGTGCCGGCGAAGGGCTCGGCCCTGCTCGTCCTCCTCCAGCCAGCGGGCCAGCTGGGGCCAGTGCGACAGCAGCGCCTCGTGCGCCACCTCCACCGTGTCGTCGCCCGCCGTCAGCAGCCGGCGGGCGACCAGAACATCGAGGGCGCGCCTCGCCGCCTTATCGCCGGGCGCGGCTACCTCAGCCAGCGGCACCCGCCGGCGCACCGGCAGCCCCGCCTCGCCGGTGTCGGCGAGCCGGACCAGGATGCGCCGCGCCGCCTCCTGCTCGGCCGGTGCCAGCCGGGCGTATGCCGAATCGGCGAGCCGGGCCAGCGCGCCGGAAACCCCGCCCGCCGCCAGGTAGCCAGCGTGGGTGAGGGCGCGGCCGCGACGGCGCTCCCAGGTGTCCAGCAGCGCCGTTGACAGCAGCGGCAAGCCACCCGGGCGGCCACGCACATCCTCGACGACCGCATCGAGGAGATCGGGCTCGACCTCCAGTCCCGCATACTTGGCCGGCCCCTCGACCGCCCGCCGCACCTCGTCGTCGCTCATCGGCCCGACCAGGACCGCGCCGTCCGCGACGCGGGACGCCAGCTCCTGGTACTGGGCGCACCATCCCAGGTAGTCCGCGCGGACCGCCAGGATCACCCGCGCAGGCGCAGGACCCGGCTCAAGGAGGCCGAGAAGCTCGGCGATAAAGCCCGCCCGCTCGCCCTCGTCGCCGCATGCGGTGAACAGCTCCTCGAACTGGTCGACCACCACGACCACGGCCGTGGCCGGAGTTCGCCGGCCGTAGAGCACCGGCGCAAGTTCACGCCGGGGCGCCGCGCCCGGCGACAGCACGTGCTGCGGCCACGTCCCGCTGCCCGGCAGCGCCCCGGCAGCGAGCGCGGGCAGCAGGCCCGCGCGGACCAGCGAGGACTTGCCTGCCCCGGACGGGCCGGCTACCACGACTAGCGGCGTGTCGGCGAGCCGGGCGACCAGCGTGGCGACCACCGCCTCGCGGCCATGAAAGATCGCCGCGTCCTGCTTCTCGAACCGGGCCAAGCCCTTATACGGGCACAGCACCCCTTCTCCCCCTGGTGCGCCCGCACCGGCGTGCGCGGCCCGCTCCTGTCTGGCCCGGTACAGGTCAAGCAGCCCCTCCCGGGCCGTGGCCCGGACCGCGGACAGGGCCTGCCGGGCCGCGGGGGCCTGCTCTGCGGCGCCGGCAACCCGCTGGGCCGCGTCCGCCTCCACCCAGGCCGCGGCCAGCTCATGCAGCCGTCCCGGCAGCCCTGCGCCGTGCGCAACGATCCCCCGCACCACATCCGGTTCGGCCCGCGAACCGAGATAGCGCTCGACGATCAACGCGGCATCGGCGGCATCCAGCGGCGGCAACACCAGCCGCCGGTCGCGCCCGGCGGCCCGCTCAACCGCGTGCAACTGGGCATCCGCACGCTCCGGCGCGTAGGTGGCAACGACCAGCAGGCACAGCCGCGGGGCCTCGGCCGCCGCCTCCAGCAGCGCAACCGCGGCCGGACCCGACTGGTCCACATCGTCAAGAACCACCAGGACCGGCCGCCCACCCGCCGACCGCACCAGGCCGGCGGGCGAGGCCTGCCCGCCCTCAGGCCCGGGATGCTCGCCGACCACCTGGACCGCCGCGCCCCGCCCGTGCGCGTGGTGGGCAAGCTCGGCCGCCAGCCGGGTACGGCCGCTCCCCGCCGGGCCCGACACCAGAACCACACCACCCTGCCCGCGCTCTGCATCGGCCCAGAACCCGCACAGGCAGACCAGGGCCGCATCGCGGCCTATGAACGCCGGGCCGATCCCGCGCAGCCCCGCGGGGAGGTCCGGCGGGCTCAACGAGCGCGGGTCCGGCTCAGCCAGACCGGGATCGTGCGCCAGGATGGCGGTCTCCAGCGCCTGCAGCTCCGGCCCCGGCTCCACGCCGATCTCCTCGACCAGACCGCCGCGGGCCCGCCGGAACGCCAGCAGCGCGTCGCTTTGCCGGCCGCCCCGATAGAACGCGATCATCAACTGCGCCCACAGCCGTTCCCGAAGCGGATGCTCCCGCACGAGACTCTCAAGCTCGGCGACCACCTCGGCGTGGCGGCCCAGCGCGAGGTCGGCATCAACGCGGGCCTCCACAGCGACCAGGCGCATCTCCTCCAGGCGCGCTGCCTCCGCGGCGCCAAACAACGTGTCCTGGAAATCCGCATAGGCGGATCCACGCCACAGCCCCAGCGCCTCACGCAGCACTTGCGCAGCGATATCGCGCGCGCCCGCGGCCGCGGCCTCGCGGGCTCGGGCCACCAGATCAGCGAACCGCAGCGCATCCACCTGATCGCGAGCCGCACGCAGGATGTACCCGGCTCCACGCCGCGAGATGAGGGAGCCCTCGGCTGGCCGACCGCTCGGCTCCAGCATTTTGCGCACCCGGACGGCATACACCTGCACCGACTTCGCGGCGCTGGGTGGAGGCTCCGTCCCCCACAACGCCTCGAAGATGTTATCGACCGGAACCACGCTGTTGGCACGAGACAGCAGCAGCCCGAGAAGTCGCCGCTCCTTGACCCCCTTGATCGCGAGTTGCTCGCCATCGGCCCGCACCTCAAGAGGCCCGAGCACACCGAACCGCATTAACTGAGCGTAATCCTGTTGGCCGTTCTTGATAGTCATCACGCCTCCCAGCTGACGGGGAGTGGCCTGGTTACTCGGTTCGGAGCACGAGCGCCGTCGGTGTGCGGGCCGCATATCTGCCGGGTAGGGCGGCGGCAACGTTTGCTAGCACGAGCGCGCCGAGGCCAATGCAGGCAAGCGGCAGCGCTGGCACCGTGGGTCTGGGCACAGCGTAGATCTGGTGGGCGAACAGGATCCAAAGCCATCGCCCGAGCGCGATGCCCAGGGGAATCCCGGCGATGACGCCTATGGTGGCGGCGATGGTCGGCTGCCATGCCACGCACGCGGCGAGCTGGCGGCGAGTGAAGCCCAGCGCCTTCAGCAGGGCCAGGTCGCGGCGGCGGCGCCGGACCGAGGCGGCGAGGGTGAGGCCGAGCGCGGCGACGGCGCCAATGGCGAGTCCCGCCGCGAGAAGGACAGGTGTGGCGCCCATGGACCGGTAGTTTTCGATTTCCGCGGGATATTGCACGCGGAGGACCTTGACGCTTGCCCCGGCGGCGGCGCCGTTCGGGACAGCTGCGAATGCCCTGTTTCCCGAACGGGCGATCCGCTGCAGCGAGGCTAGGCCCTCGGCCGGAGTCACACCGGGCCGCAGCCGGACGAAAACCATCTGCGGGCCATTGAGCGCGGGGTAGGGGCTGCGGAGGAACCTCTGGAACGCGGGCGGCTCGATCCCGATGGGGATGATCGCTCCGGTGCCCATAGAGGTGTGCAGAGTCTGCGCGCTCCCGATGGCGGGCAATGTGGTCGTCCCGACAATCACCAGGCGCGTCGGGCGAACGTAGACGGGGACATCGCGTGGTGTTCCGTAACTGGCGATAACGGTGTCGCCGACGTGCTTGTGCATCTGGGCGAGGGTTGCTGCGCCGAGGACGATCTGGTTGTCCGCTTCGAGCGGGTGCCCGGACAGGGTCGGAGGGCTGACTTGGGCATGTGTGCCTGCCAAGATGATGGGCACGGTCTGGCCATCGATCTGTGCATTGGCGAACGACACGCCGCTCCAGGCGGCAACCGACCGGTCGTGGGCCAGGAGGGACAGGGCCCGGGGAGGCACGTCTGTGTTCGACGCGAGGGCGTAGGCCCAGTTCCAGCCGTAGAGGGCGGGGTGGGAGACCAGCGTGTCCAGTCCGCTGCCGAAGGTCAGCGAAGCGACGACGATCAGCACGGCGAGTATGGCGCCGGAGATTGCTGACCGTACCGGCACCGCGGTTCGGCCACGCCCCGGTTCGAGGGCAAAGCGGACACCGGCTACCACGGACACCGGCGCGCCGGAGCTCGCAGCCACACGGGCCAGGCTCGAACCGCGCGAGGTATGTGTCCGGACCTGCTGGCGAGCCCGGCCCGGTGCATGGCGATAGCCGAGCACGACGGCGGCGGCTCCGATACCGCCAATGAGCGCGAGCAGCCCGAAGCCGAGCACCGCAACGTCAATGTCGATCCCAGGTGCGGGATAGACCGGGCGCACTGGACCGATGGGCGCCAGCGGGGACAGCCCGATCGCTACGCCGGCCGCCAGTAGCGACCCGAGGACGATGGCGCCAAGTATCCCCAAGAGCCCCTCGCCTATCGTCATCGCCGGGCTAGCGCCCAGGGCACGGAGCACTTCAAAGTCTTCATCTGTGGCCTGGAGCTGGCGCGCGATCACCTGCACCGCGATCAGCAGCGCCGCGGCCATGGCGATGATCCCGAACACCGCCAAGGCGATGGCCTCAGGCTTCACCGCCCGGTCGACCTGTCCCTCGACGACCGAAGTGACATGAAAGGTGTAAGTCGTGCCGGGCGGAAGGGCCCCTACAATCTCCCGCTCCACCGCCGGGACTCCCCGCGCGCCATCACTGAGCCGGAGCCCGTACAGCCGGTACCCCGGTCCCGTGCTGACCAGTCGCGTAAGTGCCGGGGTAAACAACAGGAACGCCGGGAAGCGGTCGACCTCGTCCACCACGACCTCGTTGTTGAACACCACGGTTCCGGCCAGCCTCATGTTCAGGCGACGGTGCGGCTTGACTTTCGCCGTGCCGAAGGCGGGCTCGCCTGTCTGCGCGTCGGTGTAAAAGCCCATCGGGATCACCTCGCCGACGTGCCAGCCGAGCAGCCGTTCCGCCTGCGCGGTCGCGACGAACTCACCGGCGTGATCCGGATCGGCCATCCGGCCTGCCGTCACGGTGACCCGGTCCTGGCCGAAGTACTCTCCGTCGACGCTGCCAACCCCCTGAACCTCGCCAGACAGGTACGCGGGAGGGAAAATAGGAGCACCCGTTCGTCCCAGCGGGAACGCATTGACCGACTCCGATGCGGTCCCGACCCGCTGCACCCCGGGCAGCCGATTCAGGGCCTTAGCCAGATCTGGCCCGAACACTGTCAGGCTCAGGTCGGACGGATTGGTGCTGGCGAGGAACGCGGCAAACGAGGCCTGCGTTCGCCGCGCCGCGGCGAACGAGCCCATCGCTACCCCGCCAGTCAGCCCGATTAGCAGCACAATCGCCAGATAGCCGTTCCGCCTTCGGCCGAAAATAGCCGGAAAGCGATACCACGCGACCCGCAGGACCTGTCCGCCCACCCCACTACCCCCCGCGGCCGGGTTTCTGCCGCGCTCACCAGCCTGGCCGACTCCCAGACCCTGACCAAGGTGGTCACCACCCCTGTCGCCGTCGTGCCAGCACGATATCGGCAGCCCGTGGGGCCGGCGCGCCGCTGTCAGCGCCAGCAGCGAGGCGGCTCGGCGGTCTGGGTCTGGGGCGGCACCGTCGTGAGCACCTGGGTCACGTAGGCGTCGATCAGCTGCTGACCGGTCGCAGCGGCTATAGATACCCGATGGTGACCGTCGCTGACGAAATGCCGATGGCCCACGCGGTAGACCTCGATCGGCGGGATCGCCTCACCGCGCCGCTGGGCCAGCGCCAGCCGCTCCCAGCGGGACCGGACCCGGCCAGAGGTGGGCCGGAAGCAGCGGTCGAAGTCGCGCCGCGCGCCAGCGGTGCCGCCGATCGTGTCGAGCCGGATTGTCTGCAGCCCCAGCTGGCGCTGGCCGCGCCAGCCGAGTGAGCCGACGATCTCATCGAGCGGCACGAGGCGGCCGCTGTCCACGGGCCGGCCGCGCAGGCGGTTCGTCAGCGCGGCCAGGAACTGGTGCCGCCTAGCCCGCAGGAAATCATTCTCGGCATCTGCCCGGGGGAATCCGGTAGCTAGCATCGGAGCGCCCTCGTCTCGAAACACGACCTCGGTTGGGTCCTGCACGACAGGATCGCCGTAAGACGCGCTTCACCGCATCAGGCGAATGACCTAACCCCAGGCCGCCCAGCGCCTCAGCAGGCACTAACGCCGCCCTTGACGCCCCGCTGCCGCTGGTCCGGCGCGTTATGCCACGATGGCGGCATGGTCGCGGTGGATCATCTCCGGTTGCCGGATGGACGGCGTCTCGACCTGCGGATCAGCGGGCCCGCTGGCGGGTTTCCGCTGGTGTTTCACCACGGGACGCCGTGTGCTGCCGTCCCCATCCGGGCGCTGGAACGAGCAGTGCATGCGCGCGGGCTTCGGCTGGTCACGGCGTCCCGGCCCGGGTATGGGGACTCAACCCCGCAGCCGGGCCGCAGCGTGGTGGACGTGGT
>Ga0207663_10000282_pt1 | contig 22251 bp, 21 predicted proteins | sample LARL53metaG_FD_184346 | JGI IMG/M metagenome (GOLD analysis project Ga0207663, IMG submission 184346) | Corn, switchgrass and miscanthus rhizosphere microbial communities from Kellogg Biological Station, Michigan, USA - LAR L5-3 metaG... | ecosystem: Host-associated > Plants > Roots >...
CTAGAAAATATAAGTATAATGCATACAGTATTACCTCTGCGGATGTTCTCTCACGTTCAATAATTATTCTCATAGAATATGAGAGAATGCTCGCAGCTATAGCTTTATCGCTAAGTTAACACGACCGTTATTTGTTTAGAAAAGTTTAAGAGTGTAGGCTTGAACGGTTCTATGTTGTTGAGGAAAACAACAAAGCTATCGATCGTTGGTATCAGTTTTGCTCTTGCATTAATTTTAAGCATTGGATTTGCATCTGGTGCTTTTTCTGTGCCGATGGCAGCCCAGAAAAGGCAAGTTACGCTTACAGCTATTCTAGATGATCAAGGGGATCCACAGAGAGCAATGAAGATGTGGTTTCAACCGGCTCTGACGGAGCTAAGAGCCAGACATCCAGATATAGATATTAAGTTAGACTACAGACCTATTCCATATTTGAACTTACACACCCAGCTTCTGAAAACAATCGCTAATCAAACCCCGGTTGATTTTATCACACTAGATCAGATCTGGTTAGGCGAGTTTGTTCAAAAAGGATTTCTTACTGAATTAACAAGTCGTATTCAGAGTTGGGGGAGACAAAGTGACTGGTATCCAGCAAGCTGGGCTGCCGGCTTATATAATCACAAAGTCTATGGCATCAACCCTTACGGTGATATAAGGGGAATGTGGTATTGGAAGGATCTTTTGAATAAGACAGGTGTTGATCCCAACTCATTAAGGACGTGGGATGGATATATTGCATCAGCAAAGAAGATGAATACCATATTGAGACCTCAAGGGATAGAAGCAGTGCACCTCGTTGGGGTCGGCCATTCACCTGATATAGAATTTTACCCCTATTTGTGGATGCTCGGAGGAGAAATCGTAAAACAAAAAACTGGTCATCCAACAAAAGGTACATATTGGTTTCCTGCATTTAATGGTACTGAGGGAGTTAAGGCACTAGGATTCATCAAAGCACAAATTGATGCAGGAGTAAAACCACAAAGGCAACATTTTTGGGGCCAAGAGTTTCTTGATAGAAAATTTGCCGTCATGTTGGAGGCTGTGCAGAACCACGTACATTTGAATACAACCGAGCAAAAACAAGCTTTCGAACGGAATGTGGGTTTCTTTCCAATGTTTCCCGTACCAAACCTTAGTTATCACAGTGCTACATTGCTAGGAGGATTTGAATTTAGTATTCCTCAAACGTCAAGAAATAAGGATCTTGCATGGGAATTAACAACGATAATACTAGAGCCTAAAATAATGATCCCATATCATGTAAAATATGGTTTATTACCGTCACAGATATCCATAGGAAACGGCCCTTATGCAGCTTTGCTCAATCAAACAATTCCTTATTACGATCAATTGATTTCCATGTTGTCAATAGGACGAACGAGACCAAATATACCGGAGTATCCACTGATAGCTGAAGACATACGACAAGCAATAGAGCAGATTTATAATGGTACCAAGGAGCCGAAGCAAGCTTTAGATGAAGCAGCAACAAAATCCGCCAAAGCACTAGGATGGTAAAGGCTATAAGGTCACCTTTGTTCCATGTTTATAAACGACATCGTCATCTCACAGGAGCATAACAGAAGGGATCTTGTGTTTACCAGTTTGAAGCACGCCTTGACTAATCATATATATCGGGCAAGTATCTTCGGAACTCATAAACAAATTTTTTGAATGCGTCATCTTGTTGCAATGGACTTTATGTAGCGCTCTTATCTTACTTTTCCTGCCGCAAAATCTACCTTTCGTTGAATTTTTGCCTTACTATCTGTTACATCAACTCTAATTTTGAGTTCGAGTTTTCCCGATCTCCTTAAGAACTGACTCTAAATAATTTTTCATCCCCTCATATGAGTCTTCTAATTCTTGCGTCCTTCTTTTTACTTCCTTCTTTAGGATTATGTTCCATTTTTGAAGTAAAATCAGTAACACTATGATAGCAACAATACTGGCAGCTGCGAACAGTGAAAACATTTTCAGTCTTTGGATAGATAGAACGCTATCTACTTTAGAGTATATTTCTGAACTCGGTGTTACTATCTGAAGAAAAAAAATAGGCTTACCATTAACGAACACAGGATAGGAGGTAGTTAATCTTTCCCCTTTTCCATAATCATAAACCGCAGAGCCGGAATTGCCGGCTAATAAATTACGCGTTAGGTTATCCAAAACTATATTGTGGTTTACAAATTGTTGTGTATATCTACCGAAGAACTCTTTTCCTACCAACTCACCGCTAGCCCCATTAGCTAATATGATTCCTTTCTTATCATATGCAGCTAAGAATTTGGAACTGATATGTGCAACATTTCCATAATGTGCAAAGAATTGGACAGTAGGTATTGACGTTACAATCGTTCCAATATATGCACCATTGTCTATGTTTACTATGGGAAAGGTAATGAATTCTCTGTATATGCCTTCTCTCTCGTAATCCCCAGCGAAGACTGGTGAAAGAGTGATCTTTGTCTGTTTTACCCAGTCTCTAAATGAAAAATCTTCTCCAAGAAAAAATTCTGAGGGTAGAGATGCCAAATTAGCTACTAGAGTATCGTTCTTATCAAGAACAAATAGCCTATCAATTGTAAGGTTATAAGCGATATAAGTGTCTTGTAACAGCTTTGCTGTTTTTTCGCTGCCCAATTGCCCTTGTTGTATAGATTCTGAGTTTGCCAAACCTCGTAGCATAGAAATAACTAAACCGACGTCTGAGCCTATATGCTGAGCTACCTCCTTGGTAGATTGTATCTGGAGTTGCTTTTCTTGTTCAAATACACTTTTTCTGAGATCAGCTTCTGTAATATTTTGAAGATAAAACAATAGGCCATTTGAAAATACGATGATTGAGATTATAGAAATGATACCTATTTCCCTTTCTTTACCAGAGAGCAAATTCAAATTCATCTTAGTATATGGAAGCGGTTGTATAATATGATAACGAGGAATCTTCGTGGTCTTGCCAGTGAATGTCTTCGTCGGTAACTTTCTTTAGGGAATTGGAATAATCATATCCCCAATTATTTTGTTGTTGGGACGCCTGATTCAGTTGGATATTGTGTCTGTAATCGAGGTTTTATCAATTGCTGTCTATACGGCTCAGGAAGTTGGATTTGTTCTCTCGCAAAATTATTCTTAAGGTTAGCTTCATTGTTCAAAACTAAGCTATCAAAACCTTTCATATGACCATGGTGGATGGCCAGGATGACAATCTTCCAAAATATTATAATATAGGAATAAGACAAAGAAATTATTCCCATTACAAGTATAACGCCACCACCTTCTGTTCCCAAGCAACTTTTGAATGAAGGTACTCAGTTTTTGTATTTGCATAAGTTTTTCTTTGGTGGAGTTACGACATTTACTGCACATCTTTTGCATACCTTGGGATTAGCACAAAAGAACAAAGTAGTGCTGCATCCAAGTAATAATTCAGAGCGCAGGGTACGAAATTTTGGTTATGGTTTGTATTATCAGAATATATCCCTCAATACAATATGCAGTATAAAATACCCCTTCTTAACTGTAGTTAAGGACAATTATTTTCATGCTTTAGATAAACTAAGTAATTATGAAAGAAGGGGAAATTTAGACCATAGTAATATCATACTTGTGATTCATGATCCTCGAGACATAACAGACAGAATGATACCCCTTATCAAAGGATGGAAGATAATTACTATCAGAGAGACGGTTCAACAACATCTAAAGCAAAAGTATGATTTAGATCCACTTTTTCTTTATCATCCATTTTATCCATATCATGTTGTATGCAAAAATCCAAAAATAGGTGCGGTATCCATATCTAGAATAGGTTTTGGAAAAAATATCGACATAATACTCAATGCAAACAAGCTGATAAATTCTTCAGAAAACAGTATAAAACTATACGGGTGCCCAACACCAATGTACGTGTATACTCAGTTGGGAGGGGAAGAAGGAGATTTCAGGAAATATTACTGTGGCAAATTTGATAGATCCTTTATGTCTCTTTCCAATATACTTGCAGGGGTTAAACTTGTTGTTGATCTTTCCTTGGTTAGATACGATGGTGGAGGGACTCAATATACATTCTTGGAAGCTATACACAATAATTGCGCTCTGATTTTGCATAGAAGATGGATTGAAGATGTGGATCCGAAATATCGTGATTTCAAAGAGGGCTACAATTGTTTTGCAATTGAGAATGAAAAGGAATTAGCAGAGTTAATAGAGAAAGATCCTGATACAACAAAGATTGTACAAAATGCAAAGAAATTGATGAATAGGCATATTAATGTCAATTGGTCCTGGTTATTACACAATAGCTAAAGGATAGGTACATTAATGAAAGTGTATTGATCGGTCGTACCCACCGTTGTCGGGATTCCCCAGGCTGCGATGCGATGGACTATGAACATCGGAAACTAACCTATTAAGTTCTAAAACACTTATTTTTCATTCTTGTTGGACCAAAACCTACTGGTGGGGATGGAACGTTGCGAATTATATTCAAAGTTTGTACCAAAGCATAGTGTGAATTAAGCATGTAGACATGGATTAGTATATCTATACATGGAATCGCATTGTTTTGAATCCTCTCGCAAACAGTTACAAGACAAAACCTGCCGAAAGAGCTGAATCTGACGTATATATTCCAGATTTGAGATTATTGTTATGAATATAAGATTGGGGTATGACTGTCCAGCATAACTGGTTTTACTCTTACATCTATCCACCATCAATCTTTTTCCTTCAATGCTATGCTCGGTAATGTTGTTTAGAGCATCACAAGATCATCTACAGCTGAAATCATGACAACTGCCTTATCCCCCTCGAGAGCTTTTTTCATTCTTTCAACAATATCATTTACATGGTCTGAGCTTACAACAGTAGCGACAACTTTTCTTGTTGTATATCCAAGATCAGACGTGCCACTTCCCCTCCCTGAAGTGACTCTTTCCCTATCTTTTCCTACACTTCTTACATCATAGATTGTCGCTTCAAGACCCATTTCTCTAAGAGATGAGATGATATCATCAAGGTTTTCCGGCTTTACGATGAATGCCAGTCTCTTCATATTTTTTGACTTCTCACTTGGCTTTTGAGAGTAGGTCACTTCAAATGGCAAAGTTGCTTTTTCCCGCACCATAGAGTAGTTAATCGACTGGTGCTAGAAAAGGATTATTATCTACCTTCGCCAAAATTGACTATTGTCTGAAATATCTGATCAATTGTTGTAATTTACAATTGAAGGACATTAGGCATTTACGGATGAAGGTCTAATGAACTAGAACAAACAAAGGTTGCATATTGATCCTAAATTCTGTATCCAAACCACTTTTTTAGAAATATCCAAATTTCATACTGGGTGGCAAAATATGTATCAGTCTTGATTTTTGATGATACATATCTCTGCCTGATACTGGGTTTATAACAATATAGACGAATATCCTTTTGGTATCAGTATTTTTCTTCGCTTCAGTGAACTGGTACACCACCCTCTCTTCTTATTTTTTATTGTCCAGCTTTTCTCTTCGTGTTCACATTATGCTGTTCCATCAATTTGCCGATTACTTCCACATATTTGCTTGGATGATGATATACATCCATCAGCATTTCTTTTAGATATTTTGGGTTTAATAACATCTGCTCCGAATACATACCTGTTCTAAAGCCCAGATCTTTTTTGGCTTTATACAGCTCTGGTACGGGAATTGACCACTCATATTCTTCTTCTTTTCGTTTCCAGATTCTTTCATGATCCAGCTCTATTTTGTATTTGTCTCTTTCTTTTGTTACCTGTTCTAATTCCTGTTTTAATTTCTGGTTTTCATCAAACATCGGCCTGCTCATATTGAATTCTTCAAGTAACCTTTCTGTTGTCTGAGACCTTTCAAGTGCAATTTGCTTTTCTGACTCAAAGTACCTTATTTGTTGTAATAAATTCTCTATACGAGCCTTCAGCTCCTCAATATGGCTAGGAAAGCTCTCAAGAGGGATGTCAAGTTTTTCCGCTGCCAGATACAGGTTATAAACAAGGTCAAAAAACTGCCTTAATGGTAGATTGTGTTTAAAGCAAAAAATTTCGATGCTCACAATAAAGGATTCCATCTTCTTTTCCAAAAGGCTGTCAATATCATTCTCGTCATCATTCTGTTCTACTTCTTGTTGTTGTCCTGGTCTTACACCTTGAAGCCACTCCTTTTGTTCTAGTACTTCTCTTAACCTAACCAATGGTGCGAATGACTGTATATCCAATCCACTGTTTTTGAGATTTAAAGCAACTTCCCTTAACAAGTCAGCATCGAAATCACCACTTCTATATTCCTTGACTATCTCGCTTACCGTACCAGCTCCTATCTCTAATTCATAGGCAATCAGATCTCTAGTCTTACCTTCCAGCCACTTTCGGATAACTTCGAGTCTTATTTCCCTTGGTATCTTTGATCCCATTTCTTATCTACCAAAAAATATTACTAAAGCCTGAAATAAAAAAGAAATAAGCTTAAAATGAACATGCAGGGTCGTTTGACGGAGATCTGACGACCATCTGACGGAGATCTGACGACCATCTGACGGAGATCTGACGACCATCTGACCATATTGACATTTGTTTAAAGCGTTCTAACATATATCTTGCTATAGCCTTATGAACACGGATCGATTTCTTGCTGACATCCTTGGAATGGAAGATGGTTGGTAGGCCATACTTTAAGGTATTTGCTGGTAGAGCCAAAGGTACGATATCTCGTCGAAGTATTGTTAAAACTGCTGTTTGCACAGGAGATGACAGACTTACCTTTAAGGCATCTATAAGCCGCTTGGAGCCATTCGAAATAGCCTCGACTTTTAATGGCTTTAGTCTTTCACTGTTCATGCTATATCTACTGGTATAATGCTATATGAAGTTTTGCTGAATTCACAATCCTTTTTTTGATAACGATGTTTGCAAGATTTGATCATAATCCTACGGAATCTTAACGTTGAAATGACAGTATGGGGAAATCGCCTAATACTCGCAATTTTGAAATATTAGGAGAAGCATTATAATATAATGGCACAAAAGCAAATTGCTTTTGAAAAGAACAGACAACAACAGGAAACATTAACTCTGAGCGACATCTCACCTAACTGGGCAAAACGGCTAGGAGAGCAGCAGAAACTACCTGTTCCTATGTCAATTACATGGCTACGGTGGTGGTTTGAAATCATTTACCCTCCAAAATGCGTCGTAGGGGAAGCACATGGTTTCACAAGGTCTTACACATATAGCTGCGGAGAATGCGGTAAAATTGGCGACAGGTTTTCGCTTTACTTTACTCTCCATCTGTGTTCCAAAATAGAAGACAACAAGCAGAGGTTTGTCAAACACTGGAATAAAGAACACTCTTAGTTTCCTGAAATCCGGACATGCCAAAAAGGTGTCTGAGGGAAACGATTGATTTGCATCAATAATCAAATTAAATTTCAATTGACATTACAGAATAGATGTCAATAGAATTTTGGTTAGTCTTAATCTGGAACAATCGGTTATTCATTGTCCTTGAACTGCTGCAGCCAGATGATATCATCAGAAGTTCCTGTTATAGAGCAACGTAAAAGGCATACTAACCGACGGAATAAGCCTTGTTTACTTCCTCCTGGGGAGAGTCGGCCCTTTTAATATAATATTCTTCTTGGCTTCTTTATAATATTGTTGTATTATGGTCATTTGGATAACATATTGCTCTTCGACAGTATTAATTGCCTTGTCATGGATTGTCATCCTAATTGCTGTGTTCTTCTTCGCTCATAGCAATAGAAGCCTCAATTTCAGGCCACACTTGTGTAATCGTCTCAGGAGTATTTGTTTTAGTCCAATCAGCCATAGAGTTTTCTTCACTTAGATTCTGAGTTAATACAGATATTGCTTCTTCCACTTTCATCAGCTGTGCCATTCGGATTAGCATATCATAAAGTATAATCTCAGAATTCTCTACTACTGCATCCTCTTTAGCTGCCTTCAGCTCTAACTCTCCAGCCGTCATCATCTTTCCAGCTAACATTGTTAGCGATTTAGGAGGAGTATGAATTGGCAACTGTGCTTTGGCCTTCGTAGCAGCAACTTTTCCGCCGCCAAGATCTGAAATTAATTGTCTTAATCTATCCTGTTGTTCCATTGTCTCTTCCAAGTGAAGATCGAGTCGCTGTTTTGAACTTTCTATTGTTGTCTGCTTTATTCGTGATTGCAGCCTTCGTACTCCTATATTTTCGATCGATAAAGCTTCATTTAAGTATAAAATTAGTTTTTGCTTAGGGGTAATTTGTTTTCCTTTTCTTGAAATGGAAGATTATTTCTCTGTCCCCTTCTTATTGTTAATGTTCTTTTTGAAGGAGAAGCAGACAGACTCAGCCATACTTGTTGTTTTACTTCGTACCATGTTGTTTTCTTTGTTTCACCGTTGATTGTACATACATTTAGCAATGACCTGTAGGTAGTTGCAATAATTGTCCCCAAAATAGTGTAATTAGTGAGGTGAGAATACCGACATATACCCACTAAGGAAGTTATGGGTTTACTTTATATTCTAAAGCAAAATGCACATTGATACTTCAAATAATCTACTTAACGCGTGCTAGAAGACGGTATCATGTGGTCTACTGTTGGCTGGAACATAAAGTTGCCTGGTATTGGTTGCATGAATATTAATCCAGATAGGTCATAAAAGATAAGTATGTTGCTAACTTATTTGATCAAACTAATGTATCTCTCTTTTATTATATCATCGTTTCATTATTGTGAATGAATCACAAAGCCATATGTCCTATTTGTAAAAAGAGATTGTTTGAACATTCAAGGTTGCAAGATAGAATATGCAAAATGATTACAATAAAGCAATTTGCAAACAATTCCCCAGGTTTTGATGTTCAATTCAGACCTTTCTCTGAAAAGGAAGGAGATTAGATACTAATTTATTGGGCAAAATCGCGTCGCTTCGTCTTCCTTCCTTCCCACCTTACCCGAGCCAAGAAGTAGAGTATAACTAAGATATTCTTTATAGGAAGTTCGAATTTCAGTATAAGGGGTAGGAACGTAATAAAATTATCACAACGGATGAGAAACTTCAAGATAAGTTAGGACAACAATCAGAGCCAACACTACTACTATACAATATGCATCACTTGTCATTCACCATAGTGCCTAACTCAATGATATTGCAAAAATGGGTCCTTAAATAGTACTATAAGATAATAACTGCTAACTGTTTAGAGTATGGGGTTAGATCAAAAGTCTGTGTTAGTTGTTGACGACGAACTGGATATCCTTCGCGTAATTAAACGATCACTAGAAGCAGAAGGAGGCGTTAGTCATGTTTATGCTTTTACTAATCCATTAGAGGCATTAGAGCATTTCAAGTTAAACTACAACAATTTCGTGCTGGTTCTCTCTGATATAAGGATGCCGCGGATGACCGGGTTTGAATTCATAAGAAGGATTAGGCAAATAAATCCTACAATCAAAGCTTTGCTCATGTCTGCATTTGAGTTTAATAATAATGAGACGTCCTCGGCTTTAGGATCAATCATGGTAGATGATTTTGTGCAAAAACCTGTGTCTCCAAGGAAATTAACTAGTATCGTTCAAAGGCATATTGTTAAGGCCGGAAGCTATTATAATACAAGTATGTAAGAACAGAAAAGTTGCCGACATGCATACAAAGGTAAAATCCTGAAAATCTTATGATAACTTTATGTCATTTTTGATTGAAAAGTAGCAGGATGATGACCAGCCTTTGACTGATGATAAAAAAATTGTTGATGGTGATCGTCATGATATTAATCATACCTTGCAGTATATGCTATAAACAGGTTAGAAGCGGTTATGACTCAATATATTATTATACTCGATCCGAGAAAAATCATTAGTCGTAGTTTTTTTCGTAACAGCATTTATAGCTTAAATATAAGCGAATGTGAAAAAGACGGCTCTCGTAATTGTTGGTTCTAAGGAAGCGTATTCTTGTTTAAAAACTATAGTAAACATGAGACATTTCTAAGAATCCTAAGCTAATACAACATACAAAATATTTTGACAACAATGGTGTCTGTACGATTGTTGATGTGGATGCATTTTTATTCTGATACAATAGACCCACACTATTCCAATCCGATACTTATTTCTGGATAATTGCACTGTTCTAGAATAGGTCAGCCACCCAGATGTAAAAGTTATCCACTATTTTATCATTCCACTTTGCCTTTCGAGGCTTTCATTCGTGATGCATTTTGGAAGTAAGAGTTAGATACCTTATTTTCTATTTGGATTGAGCCATTCTATAAAACTAGCGTTGTTCAAAGAACGTACATCATCCAGATAATTGGGAAGAATTTTGATGAATTTAAATTCGTTATCCAACTCAAACGAGAGAACAGGATCTCTTAACTCTCCCTTAACTACTCTTTGCGCATATTCTAACGCTGACATCCTACCTGCAAATTCGCAGTAGTTAAACAACCTGCCTCCTCCTATCATTCTTCGCAAGTTCAGTTTCGTTACTAATTGCTTCCTTGTATTATACAACATCTTACCTATGCCTTCATGTCTGTATTTTGGATGAGTGGAGATATCTGCCCCATATAGGCTATCGCCCTCAGGATTATGGTTTGTAAATATACCATCTGCTGTGATTTCCTTCCATGTGTGCTCGGCATACTCAGGATCAAGTGAAACTATAAGCGTACTTGCAGAACCAACCAAGGTACCATCGGGCTCAACAGCAACAAACTGTCCTTGAGGAAAAATTCGAAGATGGCTTTGAAGCTCTTCAGGATGCCAGATGTTTCCGTATCTCGCAAGAAATGGAAACGATTCTTTTTGTAAGCCAACTACTTTTGGAATATCTGCTGGAAGAGTATTTCTGATCATCACTTCTGGCGGATTTTGTGTCGTCGAAGTATTCTCATGATCACTATCAGTAGCGTGTGGCATAATATCGATCTAGTAGTTTATCCGATTTCTGGATATAAGGTTAGTGTCTAATTTGGCAACCAAACATTCTTCTGCAGCTTTAATTCCCATTGCTCTTCAGCCTACTGCTGGAGTTCCAGTCCAAGAATTTGTTGGAGCCCCCTGCTATTTCGTTTTATTAAAGTGCCAAAAATCAAGACGTGGTCCAATCTGATCTCGAATCTTCGATTATTATTTTTGTAGGATCATAAGTTTCATATTCACTGATAACACCAAAATACGCCGTATTTAAAACAAACACAATAGATAAGGAAGGTACCAAAGATCACATCCTACAATACATAGGAAATGAAGAAATTTCTAACAAAGGATAATATTGAACAAGAAATAGACTCCTCTTCTGAATTATTGGGAAGAACACGGGTATGTTTTATTGTGACTTCTGACTTGCTGATAGTATTTGCAGAAGGTTATAGTTCTCTTGAACACTATTATATCAATGATCCGCTCATAGCAAAAAGTGAAACCTCGCAGTAAAGGATGGCACCCACCGCGTAACTACCCCAATAATAGGTGGACATTACTCTTACCACGTAGATCTGATGATGGTAATCTTTTTTCTTGTGTGTTTTTGTCCTTCCTTTGACAGTATTAGTTTTAATATACTTGGCTGACATTAACGAAGAATAGGCACATCGTTGGGAGTAACAAATGTCATATCTGCTATGATGATTGAAGACAATTTAGCTACACTCTCTGCACTTTTCTGATTTCTCCACGTTTAGTATGTCTAATAAAAAGAACAGTATATTATACTGTTATGCAGCTGTGACTGACACTTCTTGTTCTTCATTTCTCCGCGTAGTTTTCCTCTTCTTTCCATGCGTTTTCTGGTGTATTTGTTTTGTCAATAGTCTTCTTGCTATCCTTGGATTATTCTTCTCCAGCCAATCCCCGAAAGCTTGTTCTTCCTTCAAATTCTTCTCTAATGCTTTGATGGTCTTCTTGTCTATCTTGAGCAACTCTAGTGCTTGAATTCCACCTTTGTACATAATAGCCTCTGCTCTCTCTATTATCAAATCGTTTAACGATTCCCAAACTTCTTTTTCTTTCTCTGAGCTGCTGCTTTCAATCATCATCTTTAGCTTGTGCGGTGGTTGGGGGATAGGCAATTGACCTTTCTCAGATGTTGGCTCCATTCCTCCTCCCAATGTTTTAATTCTCTCTTTTAGCCTTTCTTGCTGCTCTTTAGTCTGTTCAAGATGACGTTTTATCTTCTCTTTAACTTCTGGTACTATGCTTTCAGAAATTCTCTTATCCAATCTCTCAATTGCTGCGTTCTCATAAGATAAAGCAAGACTTAGTCCTGCTATTGCTATTGGATTTTTTGATGAATAACTATTATCATCATCATCTGCTTCGTTTGACATTTTGTTATTGTATATTACAATAAATAACTAATAACAATTTCATTAGGCAAATAAGTAACATAAGTAGATAGTATTTTCAATGACAAGACTATGGTTAGGCAAACCAGAAAAATTGCTTTCAACTCATATGGTGGCAACTCATATGGTGGTATAGAAAGCTTGAATATCTGGCTAGTTTTTTTGAATACTGAACACATAGTTGTTGATGTTGTGAATTAATTGATTGAGCTGACGGCTGATTCTTAACGAACAAGCTTGTGTTATTGTTATCTACACCAAGATCACCAAGATAGCTGAGCTAAATCTATTCCTTTCGTACCACCATCACTACAATAGGAAACAAGCCCTCTTCTAGCACCTTTTTTATTGTAGATCGGTTGGTTTGGGATGTATATTTTCTTGGCAGATATCATTTAGTCGTTCAAAATGCTATTTAAAAAGTAGCTTTTCTTTCAAAGTCTAGGTAGAACCTGTCTTATGGTTTGTTTCCAGATATCAAATCTTCAGTTTTTATAATTCTGATGGTGTAATCGATATGTACGCATATGATAAACGATAAATTTGCTAATGTTATCGCACATCTGAAAGAATCTACATGTATGCTTTGAAGTTGAAAAAGTTATTATTATTTGCTTAGCTAATTATTGTTTTGATATCGGGCGTTTCTATAGTAGTAGCCGAGACAATGCCTCAGCAGCAGATATTATCATATTAAGACTACAGTTGTCGTAAACTTTGATCCAAAGAAAGAAAGGACAGCTGCATGAAGGGCTCGTGGTGAATAATAAAAATGTGTTTGTTGATTGGGCTCCAATAGGTCAGGTTACCAAGATAAATAAAGATAATCTGACCGTAAGCAAATATGGATCTTGGCCAACAATTCCTCCAAACAAAGGATTCATGTTGGGTTTGAATTTTGATAAACAAGGAAATCTTTATGCGGCTGTAGCTTCTCTGTCGCCTGAATTAAAAGGCGGAGTATATCGCTTGTCAATAGATATCTCATAATTGTATATCATCGTTTTCTCCCAAAGTGATATGTATTCAAGTGTTCTTCACCGAAAGCAGTTTCAATGGAGATTCGACCTTTCCCTTAGCGTTTTATTTTATTCAAGTAACACAGTCATAAATTTTGCCTTTCAGCAGAATTAATTATGTATTTCGTTTTCGCAGGTGTTTGGTTTGTACCGTATGAATTCAGTGCTCAATCTAATGAAAAAAAGTTCGCTACCCACTTTTTTGGAATGTCGAAGTTTTGATCTGCCTCTACAATAACATTAGTATTTTCATACTTAACGTTGATTGCCTTCAACGTACTATGATACAAACTGAATTTCTTTCCAGCTGGCGTGATTATGATTTTGTCAACTATAAGAAATTCGTTGTTAAGAAGCCATTTGGTTTTTCTAAAAGCCGTCGTATGCGGAATATCTCTATTCTCTGCTGTAATATCGTTAAATGATTTCGACTGATTCATAACGCAATTCATAATTTTGACCATTTCTTCATCAGCCAGAGCAGTAAGAAGCGCGTTCTTTATTCTCTGGCTTTTGATTATCATCAAGCTCTTTGCAACTTGTCTCTATATCTTCATTTTCATATACATCTCTTAACGACAAATCTTGTTTCAAATATATCCAATACAAAAATCCTTCCTTAGATCTTCAAATCTCACTAGCATGAATTAGACACGATCTGAGCTATACGTAAAGGAGCCAGAAAATCTAGAGCAATATATCTAATTGCTTTCCAGATGAGTTCAATATCAAAAACCTATTAATATGTCCGAAAAGATTGACCATAGAAAAGTAAGCCCGAAATCAAAGAAAATAAGGAGGACCTTTAGATTTGGCCACCGACTGAGTTTTCTACATCTGCCATATCAACATATTGTTTATCAGGAAGCCTAACTATTTCCAGTCTTCGCACAGTGATGTCATATGGTATATTCTTATCGACCTTAAAAAGCATAAGACTTAACTTCTCAGGTACCATTCTATCTTTTGATGACTTTAAGCCTAAATTGTAAAGACGCTGGAGATCCAGTATGTACACACACTATGTATGGACAAACAGAAGAAGAATTATTACAAAATGCGAAGAAACATGGAATAGAAGTTCATGGATATACAGAACAAACATGGAATGAGGAGATTGCAAAGAATTCAGACCATTTAAGGAAGCTCATCAAGACAGCTTGACAGCTAACTTCTCTTCTTTTTTGTTCGTACCTTTTACTTTCACACTTTCAATTCCAGGAAGCGGCATTGTTCCGTGATCATCTAGCTTACTTTGACTAAAACATATGTTTGCATTATATGCTTACTTAAATTTCCACAATATAACGAAGAAGAGATCTACCCACAGATTACGAACAATGGCATAAGAGAGATGCAGCACTTGCTCAAATAGAGAAACAGGGCAAGAGGAGATAATGGCTGATTTAGAAAATCACAAGATTGTTCCCGAGAACGAATGGATACACTCCCGCAAGGAGTTGCTCAAGAAGGAAGAGTTCACAATCTTGCGCGACCAACTTAGCCAGCAAAGACGAGATATGCCTTGGGTGGCCGTTAATAGAGTATCTCTTTGATGGACCAAATGGGAAACAGGCTCTATCGGAACTTTTTGACGGAAGAAGCCAATTAATAGTCTATCATTTTATGTTTGATCCTGACTGGGAGGCAGCATGTTTGCATTGCTCCTTTTGAGCTGACAATTTCAATGGAATAATTGTGCACCTCAACCAAAGAGACGTAACAAGATCGCTGTTTCTCGGGGTCCATACAGCGGGCTGGCTGCGTATAGGAAGCGGATGGGCTGGAATTTCAAGTGGGTTTCTTCTTGGAATACAGAATTCAATTTCGATCACCACGTCTCGTTCTCTGCAGAAGAATTAGCCAATAAAGAAGCTTCTACAACTTCATTACACAAGATCTGCATGTTCAGAGCGTGAAGGAGTCAGCGTATTTTACAAAGATCGTGCAGGTCGCGTGTTTCACACATATTCAGCTTAGGCGCGTAGGCTCGATATGTTGAACGTCGCATACCACTATCCTGACTCATTATCTAAGGGCCGAGATGATGCTGGTCATGAATTCCCTCAATTCTGGCTGCGCCGCCATGCTGAATACAGCAAATGATGCGATCCTAATCTGTACCTGTTGCTAGCAGTACCTCTAGCACTGTCACCTCAATCTTCAAGTAAAGGATATTATTAACAAACTAAATCAAATAGCAGATAAAGTATAATTCTTTAGACAAGAGCCATTTTTTTATGCTGTTGGACAGCTCTATAGGAATATCGAAAAGGTTAGTGATAATGAAATAAGGGAAATAAAGGAAAGGCATGGCTACAATATTACTCGATAGATAGACGACAACACAAAACATTTGAGATGTAATTTAAACAAAGGCAGCATTTAGCTTCTTTATTATCCTGTTTTAACTTTTATTTGTTTTTTTATTTATAGCTGCAGATATTCATAATACATATAATATTAGAAGTGTAGATTGCGACCGAACTCAAGGTCTCATTATTTTCTAGCCCTATGCTGCAACTAGATTCCTTACCGACCAGACCATTCAAATAGTAAAATTATTCATATTAGCAATGACTATGACTGCAACAGCAACTCAACCATGTGGATGAATACTAAATTGGGGCGATCATAAAGTCAAGGCCGCGCTATGGATTGGTCATACTCTAGCATTTGTTACTTCGGAGGGTCCTAAGCAAGATTTTGTCAAGACGCTAGCTGCTCCAGAGATCTCAAAATAATAGATTTTGGATTATCATTTATAATCCTATTATGAATTCAAGAATGCCTTGCGAGCTTTTCTTGATTTCTTCTCTCAAATGCTTTGTTGCATAACTAAATAAATCGCGAGATATTGGCTATTTCAATACAGCTTATCCCTAATTATACTTGTTGTCACTATGAAGGCATATATTTCTGCTGTTACTGACGGATAGAGTTATGCAAAAGCATCTCTCAAATGAAGATACTTTATAGTAGTATGGTTCGTTATGGTAGTATTCCCTTTTCCAGTATTAATACTGCAATAATATGGAAGAAGGTTCTTGGTGCTGTTGTTCCATTTCATGCCCCACCCCATTATTGGCAGCACTAGGTGGGGATTTCAAAAGACAACTCTTACAAACTTTCAATCTGTTACAGAAAAGATTATGGAAGATCCTTGATAATCTTCATTCCTTCCTCAGCGGAAAATGCTTTCAATGTTTTGGTTCTCACATTTCCAGCTGACCCAACTTTGAGCATCATAGACATTACTGCTTCATCATTTGGAGCCTCTATAATTATTATTACATCATATTCTCCGAAAGTATAATAACCTCCTATTAATTTTCCACCAGCTTTTTCAACCGATGCTTTAAAGGAACTGTAACGATCTGAGGATTCTCTGATCTTGCTAATCCCTTGCTCCGTCCAATTTATGAGTAAGATATAGTGTGACAAATGCAGCGAATAGATAGAAGGCAGGGTACTATTTATATTTCATGCATTACTGGGACTATTACATAGAATATATACATATCCATATATAATCACAAGTCAATCATAGAAGCTATGAAAATCAGGTTTTCCAGATAGATCTCTTCTCTTCCTATTCTATAGACTCAGTCTGTATGTCCATTGTTCAACGGGTATGATAGCATGACCGTAAAATCTGCCAATGACATGCGGTTGATTGTATAATTACAATCGTTGTTGTAGCTCTATGCTACCAAGAATGATAATTCTTAACATTGTTATTTTCATCATACGACTCATTATGATCTAAAATTTTAGAAACACACCGTGTGTTATCAAGAGTATAAGCAAAAAATAACCATGACAGTTCGAGAATAGCATAATTTGGGAGCATTTGAGACCCTGCAAAATAAAATCGTCTTTTGAGATATGACTCTGGATTAGACAAAACTACTCACAACGCCAAAAGCAGGAAAACTGCTTAAAGGTCGCATCAAAGCCATCATTGCAGTGAACTTTTATAATCTTGGAAAAACGTCTGCTTTATATTTTCAGTCAGATCTCCAAGTTCTCTGAGGTCGTTTAGTTCATTTCTTTTCTTTACTATTATGCCTAGCGAAGCTAACTCGTTTCGCCACCACCCGTATCTCTCAGGATATTCGCTTTTATGAGACATAATTGCAACTATATTATAATAACAACCGTTATGTATAATGATCTGTAATTTCCGACTGATAAATATTTCATATTAAATGTTATATAAGAATTCAATATTTTTCTCTATCTTTCAGCTGACTAGATATCAAACCATGAAGGTAAAGATTTGCTCACCTATAATATTAGATTATTGATGAATCTCAGAAATTTACTTCATAGAATAGCCACCGAAATTACGACACCTAAAGAAAAACAGCAAAAGCAAGCTTCAAAAATGAGCCAATTTGCCGAAGGATTTAAAATTCCTGATGACAGAAAGAAAAACAAGGAGACAATACAACAACGATATTAGTATAGTTGAGATAATCTAACCTGTAGCTAAGTCATGAAGGCCAATAAAAGAAGTCCTACGGGCGCTACGCATAAGTTGACCGAGTCATATGTTTAACTACCTGGCTAAATCTGTTTTACTCATTATTTTAAAAAACCGATGGAAGGTAGAAGTTGATGAATGGTCATGCAAAAGACTTGAAACTTTTGCTAGTATTATCTCTATCCATAACAATTTTTTGTGTAACCAACATATCATCATCGTTTCCTTTCCCTTCTCCTCTTTCTCTCTATGCGTTTGCAAAAGAACAAACTGGTAACCCATTGGTCTATCATCTGAGCAGTGATGAGCCTTGGCGAGCAACTGTAGCTATTTCTGATGCAACTACGATGCTAAAAGCAGGACATAACGTAACTCTACTCCTTAGTATACAAGGAGTACAAATAGGAGTTAAACATCCTCATAGTTACTTGGGACTTGATATGTTAACTCGGAATGTTACAAACTTTATGGCTGATGGTGGAAAAGTCATTATATGTGAAGTATGCCTGAAGATAGCCGGATATAACAACAGCGACATTATAGACAATGCCATCATAGGTAAACCACAGATACTATCTAATTTACTTAGCAAAGCAACAGTAATAGACTACTAATAACTAGCTTCGACATTTTTGAGGTTGTTTTCCATAACCAAACCCGAAAAAGTTATCGAGTTTAAAAACTGTCCTGGTCCCAAATAATAAGTTTGAGTCTCCTCAATCTTTGCTAGTGCAATAGCATAACCTGAAGTAAAACAAGATCCAGAATTATCTTCAACGAATAGCAACGAAGATGATAAAAAGAATTAGAAGAAGAACATGACTATGACGAAGATCAGCTAGAACAAAAACAAACTTGTTCTTACAATCTACTTTAGCATCTTGCATCATTTGATATCTGTGGATATACGATCTCCATCTCATTTATTTTATCTATTTTTTCAGTCAAGTCATTTAGTACTTTTACTTCCAAATCCATTGATAGACTTTCTGTCTGTGTCTTTGAGAACTAGCCTAATTCATTCATCCTCCTTCTCTTCAAGCACAGACAATACATTGCCGGCAGGATCTTTGAACCATGCGATCTTCGGGCCCTCGCTGCTGAGACAAATACCCTTCTCATCTGTCTTGATGTTGCCTTCCTTGTAGATCTCGAAACGCACTCCGCGGTTGGTAAGATCGTCTATAGCCTGCTCAAGGTTATCTACAGGGAAATTAAGGATGGTGAAAGTAGCTGGAGTATGGTTGGGCTTAGGGTATATCAAGATATTCCTCCGGCCCTCTATATGAATCTCTAACAACACTCCGCCGTATGCGTCCGAAACTTCCAGCCCAAGCGTCTGGCCGTAGAACCTCTTCGCTTTTTGCAAGTCATCTACCGAAAAACTGAAAAATGCTTTCGTATCTTTGAACATTGATTCGGTTGCTTCCACTTATATTCACTTAGCGCCCTCATTGGATTCCCAAAGGCCAAAACTGTTATTCTCTGTATCGTGGCATACTGCAAAGTATCCCATCCCTGGTACTGCCATTTTAGAAACGACGATTTTACCACCGAGTTTCTCTACTTTAGATGAATATTCATCTACTGATTTTACATCTATAAAATTAGTAATCTGTTGTTGCGGATTTTGCCTCTTCATCATTCCTCCACCTACAGATGCCTTATTTCCTTTGTCGTCTGTTGTGGTTACCGTCCAGTATTGCATGTCCCCAGCGTCAGTACCAGGCCATTTTTCTATTTTCCATCCAAATAGATCGGTATAGAATTTCCTTGATCTTTCAACATCGTCTGCAGGTACTTCAAAATGAACCAATGTTGGCATACTGTTCTAATAAGGCAGGTACTTTAAAAGGAACAAAAGTATCAGTTTGTATACATCATTGTCAAATGCTGCCTGTTTTTGTTAAAAAACAACATGCACTTCAGCATATGTTTAATAGCGTCGTTGTCATAACTTGCTTGTCAGGTTGGATATACAAGTAAGGCGCATACGAGTTCGTCTTATAGCCGATACTCCTCTTTTTTAAAATTATAAAAAAAGTTAATTACGCAATTAAATGAACTTCTAATTCATTCACATCAAAAATCCAGACTATTGAAAATTAACTCCATTTCGCCAGGTCCTCGCTCGTGCTGTTAGATTGACAATTAATACATTAATCCATTAGCTTTTGTTAAAAACAAGGAGCAATATTCGGTGTATTTTCAAGGCGGCAGAAGGAAAATATCATGCCCTGATTCTGCCAGAATAGCTTTACAACAGACAGAAGAAAGCACCACGATTATTTATTATTTTCAAGCGCATTGTAAAAATGTAAACTTACCTTCTCTTTCATATATCCACAGTAAGCAATATAATGAGTGTTCTTTCAACACCAAATTAATCTAAAACGGATGCTATCATCAAGGTTTACTCATTATCCGCCTGATGGTGATGAGATTTATAGACAACATCTTGTTCTGGCACTGCTAGAATAAAATCCCTACTACAATATAATTTAATTCATTAGGGCTTAGTTAATTGTTGCATTTGTGGTGAAATGGTTGCAAGTGAAGTTGCTCAACTGAATATTGATGACTATGGTTCTATAATTCCAGCAAAGAAGCTAGAACTCCTTATATCAACAGACGAAGAATCAATTATTCAAACATTGTAAAACTTCATATGCAGCTATTTTCACTGAGGGTAGTATGGAGGAGAACTAGCGTTTTCATCTCGGCTAAAGGAATGATGATCAAAGAGCTAAACAGAGAAAAAAAGATCATAGACAGAGCAATAGCAAATGACAAATTTGACAGCAAGAGATAGTTGATCTATTTCAAGGATGTCTTCCACGTGGTGTATTTGTCGAACATTATTACTGAAGAAAACCAAGAGACGTGAGGTCGAGGTCACAATCAGTAAACTATATCTGAAACAACTGGAACATAAAAGATCGTGATCATGAACATCAACAGCTTCCGGAGTAATAGAAGACCCACTGATTCCGAATGTGAGAAATCAAGAGTTCATGGATAGCGGGATGAGGAGCGTGTAAAGTTTATATGTTTACCTTCTTACGAACAATAAATTCCAAAATTCTTTTAAAAATCATGATTCTGATAATAATAGAAGCCATCTTAATTATTGGCAGTTTCGGTGTGCTTGCATATTTTCAGTCTCAACAGTCATCATTAGGAAATTCGATTAATATTGCTGGCAAAAATAGATTTCTTACTGCCAGTGTTTTATTGCAAACTGAAAAATATCTGTATGGACTATCTTCTGATATCTCACAACTAAAAGCTGCTATGAATAGCTTGCAATCAAATATTATAACCTTGAAACAAGGAGGTACGATTTCAGGTGTAGACTTAAAATCCCTTCATTCAAACTTTTTGGATCTTTGGAATACTGTTGATAGTAGGTGGAATGGCTACAAAACTTTTGTTATTGATAAACTGCTTGCATCATACCAAACAAGTACTGCTACTACAACGGACAAGTCGATAACAAGGAAAGCAGTCGAATCTATGGCATCCAACTTGATTGAATCTTCTGATAAACTGGTTACAGTGCTAGGACAACAAACAGATAAGAATTCCCAGAACCTTCTGTTATTACAAATCCTGTTTGCGTTTTTAATTATTGGGATTCTTGTGTTAATCTTGTACCTTGTCGCACGGATGCTCAGGCCAATATTTGCTTTGACTCAAGCAACATCAAAGGTAAGAGATGGGATGCTTGATGTATCAGTCAAACAAAAAGGTAGTGACGAACTTTCTATCCTTAGTGAATGTTTTAATTCGATGATAGTCTCTATAAGAGACCACATTAAGAGACAGACTGAATTAACAAAGCAACTTGAGGCAGCTAACGAGGAACTCAAACAAAAGGATAGGTTAAAGGATGAATTCATAAATGTAGCAGCTCATGAATTGCGAACACCCATACAGCCTATACTTGGCTTATCTGAAGTTCTTCGCACTCGTAAAGTAAGGAATCTGGGTCTGAATATATCCGATGATGAATTCCTGAGTATCATTATTAGAAATGCAAAACGGTTGCAGCAGCTTTCAGAAGATATATTAGATATCGCAAAAATTGAGAGCCATTCACTAATACTAAAGAAAGAGCAGTTCGATGTAAATGAAATAATATCAGATGCTGTGGTAGATTATAGGAATCAGATCGAAAAGGATGGAAAGAATGGGAATGAATGGAACTTGTTGTACAAAAATTCTGGACAAGATATTTTCATAGAGGCAGACAAAGGAAGAATAACTCAGGTTATTTCTAACCTCGTAAGTAATGCGGTTAAATTCACAAAAGTAGGAACAGTAACGGTCGCAGCAGAAAAAGTGGAGGAAAATGATCGT
>Ga0207663_10000284_pt1 | contig 22186 bp, 20 predicted proteins | sample LARL53metaG_FD_184346 | JGI IMG/M metagenome (GOLD analysis project Ga0207663, IMG submission 184346) | Corn, switchgrass and miscanthus rhizosphere microbial communities from Kellogg Biological Station, Michigan, USA - LAR L5-3 metaG... | ecosystem: Host-associated > Plants > Roots >...
CAGGGATTCTTTTGATAGTTGGAAGATAATTGACTCTATCGTAAGCCACATCTATGAACATAACGCTCTCAAGCTATATTTCTATCCATTTTTGGGATAGATTCTAAGTCTCTTGCTAGATCTACATAATCCGATACTACTAGTAAGGCCTGTTCCTCACGTTCTGTTCTGTCTGGGAAAGTGATGTCAGCATTTCTATTTACAATGCCATCTCGATCCCAAGGAATTATATGTTGTTTAACTGGGTGAACATTGACTATACCGATATTCAATCTTGGAACGGTCTGTTTGAAACCCTTTCTCTTCAGCCAATATTGCCGATGTAGCAGAACAACTTGCGTAAGCGGAGTATTGCTCATTATTCCTCCATCCCAAAAGTACCGAATATTTTTTTCATAATTAGATGTAGCGGTGTTATAGCTTTCAACTTCTAACCTGCTATAGCCGAAGTTAAGTGGTACAGACGCACTTGCAATAACTTGATCAGCAGTAATCCCATCATTGTACCTTATAATATGAGTGAATCCCACATCTTTTCCATTCTGTACGATATATTTTCCATACTCAGACTTTCTCGAACCATCCTCTTTTTCGTAACTATCGAACACTACAGGAAATCCTTCTGCTACATCAACGCTGACGAGGATCAGTCTAGGTTGCGTCAAGGAAGCTTTTTCGTCGAAAGTTGTTGCTATTGGAAATTTTGCGAATCTTTCTAAACTTCTCTTTAAAGGACCATTATCAAATCTATATCATAGGTTTAAAGGATCAAAAAATTTAGTATACAGCTGCGGGATCAAAGGAGAGAAAACGGTAGGTACTCCTATAACTGAAAACTCTTTTGTCGTATAATATCGTCTTGCAGCCTCTCCTGTGGCTATATTACGGTTAATTGTGGAGTGTAAGAAATCCCACCAATCTGTAAAACCTGGAATACGATCCAATGATGATTCCTTTGATAAATATTCCCAGAATTCTTTTAGTCTCTCAGCAGAACCATCCCATGTATTATTTTCTATCACATAGCTTACTAACACTGCAGAATTTATTGCACCGATGGAAGTTCCAGCTATAATATCAAGAAGTGGCTTACCTTTAAATCCACTTTCCTTATCTCTTTCGGTGACAAATTCAGATAATGCCTGGTATACTCCTGCCTCATAGGCTCCGAGTGAACCACCACCCTGCAGGACTAATACCCTTTGGAAGTCTGGTACCTGATCCATGTATTATCTAAATAAGTCAGAGAACTTATTATGTTTGACATCGTCAAGCTCCATATCAACGATTCAGAGGTCACCTGTCTAATCGTAGAGGAAACGGGGGATTGCATTTCTATGACATTGGAGTATAGGAAACCATGTTTTATCTGCTCTCACTATCTAGTACACTTGGAAATGCAATTCAAAGCGTGGTATTTTTTATGTTTCTATCGGAGCATCTAAGTGTCTGGATCCAGCAGAACTAGATTTAAGGTGATTTGACGAGTTTTAAGATGCTTTGTTGACTCAATATGCATACTTTGTGCCCAATATACAATCTGACTGAAGGCATTTGTTTTACCACAATTACCAACTAACAGTGACTTCGGTATGACCTATCAATAAAGGTTAAAGTAAACCAGTCCTAACTGAAAATCTGATGAAGTGTGCTGTAAATGATGGAAAAGAGGCAGTAACTATTGATAACATCGACAGATATTGCTATGAGCATTAAACATATACCGCTTGGTTCTCCGCTTATTCTATTGCCATCTATCTTGACTATGAATGGTGCATCCTGTCCCGCAGCATTTTTGAATCTATGACATGTTTAGGCAAGTTAATGTTTAATGCTCCTCCATTTCCTTGGGGATTAAGAGTAACCTCTATTTATGATGAGATATCGCCTTTACTTAACAGCTTCAAGACTTTAGCATAACTTAAGCCAAGTCCCTGCAAATGGTACCGACACTTACATGCTTCAACGCCTGTTCTGGTAATTGAAAGAGCCAGTCTAAAACAGAAATAATATTAGTATCAGGAAATGAAATTATCGTCTTGCGAATATCGCCATTTATTATTGGATTTGATATTCCCCCATGCATCTAAGTGTGATGAATAATCTCACTTTCATTGCCAAATGATATATTCAAGAATACTTTTAAATCTAGCCCATTGGTTTGCACCTGCCATCGTAATGAATGGAATACTTCAAGTTCTAGCACTCAAGCTATACTTATTGTCATCTATGTGATAGTAACTCACTTGCTAGATCTTTCTAATCACTTTAGAATCAAAAAGTCTAATTGCATTATTATTCAATCCTATAAAATGAAGTACAAAGTGTCTGACACCAATATCTAGATATTTTCTAATGCCTTGCAATACCTTGTCAGGCGTTCCTACCGTAACACTGCTAACAAGATATTGAGAATACTCTTCAATACTTTTATCTTTTCTTTTGTATTGTGCAAGCACTTTATTGACTTCGTCGTCTGATTCCCTTATTATACAGGGCAACACAACAGAGTATTGTATATTCTCCTTATAGTTTCTTCCAATGGAACTGCAATAATTTCTTAATAAAGAAATCTTTCTTTTCATTTCGTCAGGGGAACCAAAGAAAAGATTGTATCTGTCAGCATGTCTTGCTACAACTTTAAGTAAATACTTTTCTCCTGATCCTCCAATCATGATCAATGGATGGGGTTTTTGGATTGGTTTTGGATTACATATTGCATCTTTTATTTTATAGTATTTTCCTTCAAATGATGCATGTTTCTCTGTCCACATTGCTTTGATTATACTTATGGATTCATCAAGTTGTACAATTCTTGTTCTATCTGATGGAAAATTATATCCGTACGCTACATATTCTTGCTCGTACCATCCTGCACCTATTCCTAACTCTACTCTACCATTACTTATAATATCCAATGTTGATAACATCTTCGCTAACAATGATGGATTGCGATAAGAATTGCATACAACTATTTGTCCTATCTTTACTTTTTTTGTAAATGCTGCTAAAGATGATAATAAGGTAAAGCATTCAAAAATATTTTTTTCTATATCATCCTTAGAATGAGGAATAAGATGATCATAAGCATAGATTGAATCAAAGTTCAAATTATCTGCTGCTATGGCAATAGACTTTGAGAATTCATATTGGCAAATAGGATTATTCTCTTCCTCTAAGGGGAGATCGCCTCCTCGCCATCCTTGTGGAATAGCTAATCCAAATTTTATATTATCTGACATATTGTTATCTGTTAGAATATAATATATGATACATGGTAAAGGCTTAGCAATAGGATAATGGTTAAGATAGTCTATTTGATCTTCTCATATGCCTCTACAATTTGAGGTTTGACATTATCTATATCTTCTATAGTTTTAACTGTCTGAATCATAATAGATTCACTTCTACTTTTTCTCAAGGAAATTGTCAAAGAATCCCATTTTGGTTGTATGTCTAAAAATGTTCTAAAAATGTTCTAAATGTTAGTGATTTGGCATATACTATCCTATGTGGCCTGACCTCTTCAATAACATTATTGCCAAGACTTTTTACAAAATTTCTTAAATCTAGAAGTGAGGTTTTTGCTTGTTCTTCTAACCCCTCTACAGGGTTTTCAAACGGAATGGCTGATTTGTCAGAATAAAGACCAAATTTGCTCATATGTTAAAGTATTATTCAAAGGCTATTTTATAGATATTCAGAAAATGAGCGCAGAAGTGCTGGAAGTAGAAGTAATGTTAGGATGCAATATGCACAAAAAATAACCTGCTTTATAGCTATGATAGGACAGCATGGACTCTCGTGATCTGGAAGCGGCGCGTATGGCGCATTTGGATCATCATAGAAGAAATCGGCTACGGAGCTGATTTTGGCTGTCTCGCGTCTCGTATCTACTGATGAAACGCCATCTAACGGGGAACATGAACTTGCGGCGCCTCTCTACTTCCCCGTCAGGTTTCCCGTTAGTAGTACTAGGAATTTGATCGTGAATTTCGTCAGAACGGAGAGGAATCAGGGAAGTCGGGGAACTTGCCTGTACCTCTAGGGGAATATGTGATCCTCTTTCATTCTTATTTTTTCTTCAGGTATCGATGAATCAACAGAACTAGATTTACTGGGAATGATATAATATTACTTCTATGCTAATCATTCTACATCTACGTTTTCTATTCCAGATGGAGTATCTGTTAAAGCAAATCCATCTTACGAGTCCACTTGTCAAAATTGTTTAAATTGTAGCTTGGCTATTTTTTGGTATAATGGAAAGTCAGGGCAGCAGTTGCGATTCTCGTATTCACGCCTACAAGAATGGCAAAACAATGGAGCAGTGCAGACAGGAAGCCAGAAAAACTACAGAGTTACTATCAGAAGAAATTTCGAAGAATGGGGAGGTATCATGGAGAAGAGTATTGGAAGTAACAGACTATGACGAATTAGTCTACAAATTAACTTTAAAGTATCTTCGACAAAGAGGGTGCGATATTGGTAATAACACTATTCCCCGTGTAAAAAACGGCAACATTTGTATGTAAAAACGATTTTATCTATTCTTTACTGCCTTAAAGATTGCAAAAGCTGCAAAGACATAGGGCGCATTTTGACACTGTATGGTTTTACTTGTATGACTAATGAAGCCTTTTCTCCGGCGAAAATCATTAAAGGTTCTTTGTCACATCATAATACTCAGTGTCAATGCGACGGGGATCTCCATATTCATCATGGCGGCGCACCCAGAATTGAGGAAAGGCATGACCAACCTCATCTCGGCCCTTGGGAACGAGGTCAAGGTAGTTGTATGCCGCATTTAACATATCAATGCCACGTGCATAAGCTGAATAGGTGTGAAACACGCGACCAGCAGGGTCTTTGTAAAATACGCTAATTCCTTCCCTCTCCGACATCCAGGCCTGGTCAGTATAGTTGTATGAATCTTCCTTCTTGGCTAACTGATCCTGTGTGAAAGACACGTGATAGTCGAAATTGAAATCTGTATCGTAGGAGGAAACCCACTTGAAATCCCAGCCCATCCGCTTTTGGTATGCCGCCAACTTGCCATATGGCGCATGAGAAACAGCGATCATGGTCACATCTCTCCGATTCAAATGCACAATTATTCCATTGAAATTGTCTGCCCAAAAGGAACAACTTGGACATCCTGCGTTCCAACTTGAATCAAACATGAAGTGATAGACTAATAGTTGGCTTCTTCCGTCGAAAAGCTCTGACAGCGTTTGTTTCCCATTCTTCCCCTCAAAGACATACTCCTTATCGACGGCTACCCACGGCAGATCGCGTTGTTGTTGGCTAAGTTGATCACGCAAAGCAGTGAACTCTTTTTCCTTCTTGAGCAGCTCCGTGCGAGCCTTGACCCATTCTTCCTCGGAAACAATCCTGCGGTCATTTAAGGGGTCAGCCATTATTTTCTCCCTTTAAATATACTATTTAGGGTCATAAATAACATACTAAATCCATTCTGAATACGCTTGTTTGTTAAAGGGCCACCACAAACATGCCCTCCTTTGATCCATTCTTCTGATTCTATCATATCATAAAATTGACACTGGTAACTCTTAGGACATTTTAGGTCATTGGTAACTTAGGGTGATGTTCAAGTGTTAACTTAGGGACATGAAGCACAATGTTTTCAGTCTAGCTTTGCCGGGTAGAAGATCAGCGGCAAATTATTAAATTCATCCACCCAGTCCACTATTTTAAAGTGAATGATTACGATTAGAATGTACCAGCAGCACGAGTATCCCAGAACCACATTGGCAGATGCGATTGAACAGAAAATTATCAACAATCAGAGGTCTGGAGATTAGCCCGATGACGCAAGACGCAAGTCGATACGATGAGGAACTTTCTTCATTCTATAACCATTATACATCATAGTTTGTTTTGTGTGTGCTCAGAGCAAGATTATTACCTGGCTAATGCATTATTATATAATACCAGCAAGCAAAAGGATACATTCACGCTATAAGTCTGGGACAGATCCAAACTAGACAAAAGCGTGAGAGGGGTTTTTTAACAGCCATGGTATTAGAGGTCTTGTTGCTACTACTAGTACATGGCTGCGATTTTGTCCCCTATGTTTGATTCCTTTGCTTGCTGGAACATTTCTGTGTGTATCTATTAACAGTTAATTAGCGACTGATCAGTTTTTACGGTAGAAAAATGTTGCGTTATAAATATTATAGAAGAATCTACTATGTGAGTGCAATATTTAAGCGTAGTATATGATACTGTGCCATTAGAGATGAAAAGATTACATATGTCGTCAGGAAAGCAAAGGTCTATAGGAGAGAAGACTTGTAGGAAGTCCTACTATATTGTATCATCTGCTGCATAATTATATCACAATAATATCGCACGCAGGACTAAAATCTAATCACTCATTTTAGACCAGTTAGCATAAGTTATCTAACTTCCAAATCCAGTTAAGTATTTGTATATTTTCAAGCTGAAGTGTTTGGTTCTAATCCAAGTATTGTGATAAAAAAATTTATGCATGTTATATATCATTAGGCTCGCGCCTAATGTCTTTCTGAGTGATCTCTTCTGTATCATCAGTGTCATTTATCAAAAGTCAACCAGACAAACATGCCTTACATGACATACAATTTAGATTCAAGGTTGATCACATATGGTCTACGATAACGACTAATCATCCTGAAATAAATCCAGACTTAATTGATAACGTTCTATAGTTGCATCCGGGAAACCCGAGATAGTTTTGAATTCTATTATAACTTTCCTTTAAAACATACGTCTTGTATTCATCCACAAATTCTTCTCAAGAGTTGAAAATATCCTGGATATCTCGGGTGTTGCGCGATCGAATTCAAAAAATAAGCGCGCAATCTGGTGAAAAGCAACTACATCACTAGAGATAGGTATAGGAAACCTTATGGGAAATTAGGAGATGCGCAAGTTCAAGCCCCTCATTATACGTTGTTTCTTTAACGATTAAAGAACAAAAGGATCAAAATCAGCTCTGCAGCCGAATTCTTATGATGATGTAATTGTACCATGTCGTTTTCCCTCAGATCGTGATCCAGACATAGTAATTTTTCCAACGAAAGCAAAAAAAATGCAAAGTTATTTCTGCAAGTTACAGTCTGAGATGATGAATACCCCTCTGGAACGGAATAAAATTTGAACCTGAAAAGATCAAAACAGAATAGTTAAATTTCATGGTTGGATGATCCTATGGATAGGTAAACTACCTAAGGTAGATTAGCGATCAACTATATGTGACATCAGTCAAGCATCATTCTACGTATTCTTCGAGTCGTGTCATTTGTAATCCTAATGTTCATCCTATAAGTCATTGTTACTGCATTTACCGACTATGCTGAATACATAAAGGAACAATTTACTTAGCAATACGTCGAATCATTTTTGAAATCGCTGAAAAAATAAGGGATGATAGTACTCAATAAGTTGAGGTTGACATTGATATATACAAGAAGTAGGCAGTATTTCGCATAGTTGTTATCTACTATGCTGGTTTAGGAAGTACCAATATCTCACCAACCATGCTTGGAGGATGTACGTGACACCAGTACGTTATTGTTCCAGGTTTGTCCGCGGTAAACGTTACTGTGTGGATGTGTCCCCTATCAAGTGGAAAGGTTCCAACGCCATCGACAGTTATCACATGATGTGGACCTTGCACACCTAAGAAATGAAGAGTGACCGTGTCGCCTTGATTAACGACTATTTGATCCGGAGAAAATGTAAATGCTCTCATATCCCAAGCCCCTACTTTGTTGGGGGGTCTTAAAACAAGCCCTGGACCAGCAGGAAGAGTAGCATTCGGAAACTTCTCGGCTGGATGCGGCGGAGTATTTTGGCTGCAATTACCACATGGTACGCCGGCTTGTAAGCTCGTTGTCCCATCTAGATGTACTGTACTTATCCAGAATGTCTTGTTAGTTGATTGGTTTGGGGTGACTGTTACAACTGTATTTGTTGCCGGTGTTGTTGTATTACTCTTGGCACTTTGCGCTAATACGGTATGCCACGTTTGGCTTTGTATTCCAAAAATCATGGCAGTAGAAATGACAATTACTACAATAATTGCCGCTGAATATGTAGTTGAAGAGTTCAATTTTTTGCTCTATTTGTAATTCTTTCTCTTTGTTATAAGTATTTTCGAAGCTCGTTAGTACAATCTATTGTAATGCGATCTATTCTCACTAGAAGATTTGTAAACTGAATACCTTCGCATCTTTAAATATATTAAAATAATGTCCTAGTATCTAAATCAAGACTGTAAGCCGTTCCATGTTCTACCTGAAAATCTTCTAGTGGTCCTGTTTGCCCACCTACATATCCACGAATCAATCCTAATACAAGCGGAAACGAATAGGATGATGTCTGAACTACTGGAGACGCATCTTTATTCACATTTGGTAATAGTCTTCCATTTATAATGATCCAGCTATTATGATAGATCCAATTGCCTCTACTAATGCATACGTTAAATGCTTAGGACTGTTTAGGCCCTAGAATATCACTTATTTGGTGACAATTTTTTCAATTGGTGATCTTTGCCTCTAAACTTGTTTCTGCGACAAATAATAATTATGTATATGTTTATGACTTAAGTGTTCTTGGGATGACCAAAATCCTCCAATGCTACCAATATATTCATCAGTAACTTCCAAAACATCTTCAGAATCAGATATTCCTTTGAGCATTTCTACTGTTAATTTTTGGTTTGTAACAAAATGAGTGCCATTGTCATATATTGCTGGCATCATTACCGTCTTATTAAATATGAGTTCTTTGACTTGAATCAATTCCTTCTTTAGAAAAGACATATTATATATAGATTGGTGTGACTTGAATTTTCCAGTCAACGAATTAGAAGATCGTTAATAACGTCTACCTCAACTTTCAGAAGATTCCTGGTACTAGTTTTGCATTCCTCAAATTGCTCTTTTACTTCCAATAATTTAGACAATTTTTGATATAGCCCTCTTACGTTGTATCGCTCTTAGTATACCTGACCCCATTATTACATAGCCTATTCCACATACTGTCAAAATTGTTGTTACCCATCCTCCTCTATCCATTACGGATACTCCTAGTGCAGTTGTTCCTATAAGTGCGCCACCCAATATAACGAGAACAGTTGTTACACTTGATCTGTTTTTCTCTCGGATATCAATTCCAACAGCTAAGAAAAACAGGACAATTGCGGAGATACCAAAGTTAGAGATCTTAAATGGCTTCTTGTCTATACTCATTGGTAAAAATCCGTGCTTGACAATACGTTCTATAGATCCATCTGCTATATGGATCAGTAGTAAGGTCATTGCGGCTATGGCAAGCATTTCAGATATTTGGTACCTGTGAGTCCTTGTCTGAATCTGTGTCATTTCAATCAAATCAACTCTAATTGTTAGAGTATAATATATAAATAGGGTGCTCAATTCCAATTTTGGAATCTAGATTAGAAATTCAATATTGGAATTTATCCCTTTGTTTATAATCATAAGAACAAAAGTAATTCTATTGAAATTGAATAACAAAAAAATAACGACAGGAACAACAAGAAAAAAGACACATTCGACAATAAGGACAGCATCGACTACAATAGTTCCAATGATTTCATCTGCTACTAGGATCCTTAGAATACAAAAGCAAAGATCGCAACAGACGATAGAAAGAAAAGGAATCAGAAATAAAAAGATCTATCTTTACTATTTGGTTGGAACTATGATCGCTAGGATGGATACGATGTATTGTTGACCAGATCCCTTCAGCTTTGAATTTAAGGCGGATATCATGTACAGAGTGTCTTTGAGAAGGCAAATTATCGATAAATGGCACTGACGACAGCGAGTAAACAGTAATGCATTTGACACGCCAGCACCTCATCATACACACACATAATTCTCTATCAACATACTGAAACTCGAGTCTATACCTAGGTCACAGCGTTTTTGATAATATTTATAACCTGCCACTCTTCATATCGTATTATAACTTTATGTGCGGGATTATTAATCCGGACGCAAGAAAATCTAGTGCATCTTCATATACTACTGACACTGAAAAAAATAAGCAAAAAGTGACTAGTGCAGATATTACCTAAATTTATACTATTCTCAATCTTTTATAAGTTGACACTTTAGGAAGAAAATTTCTATTTTCCCTATTAAATAAATATAAAGTGAATACAAAAGGATTTATTTAGCATTTTATAAACACATTTATGATTCTCGGGATCTGCACTTGGGTGCTCTACAGATTCTAGATATATATTTAGTACGTTCAGGATGCAATCTCCAGTAATGGGTATCCCTGATTTATGGCGATTATTGCATGACATAGACTTTGCTCCTGATTGTGTTCTTAAAGTGGCACACATTGTAGATTTGGATCATCACAAAAGAATTGTTTATTGAGCTCGACTAGTTTTGTCTTGAATTTGTATAGCTGAATTGGTTGATGACGTGGAACATCAGTAGGCCCCGCAGCTCAACACTTCCTTAGCTTTCCATCTCACCGCTATGCTTTACTTATTTTTGGAATACGTTATATAGCTTCCTCATAACAGATACGCTCTATTTTTCATCATTATCTATACCAAAATGCCAATCTATAAATCTGAGGCCTCATTTTAGAAAATATCTATAATCTGCAATGACCCTACAATCAAATTTACTATTTTATACATTACACAACTACTACTATTATTATGATGGTCTTGTATATCTAACTCAATTGCGAAGCGTAACCGTTATGTAATATAAGATTAACTTGATAGATAAGCAAAGTTGGAAAGCAATAACGAATTAAAAATTCTTGGTTTTGCAGGAAGCTTAAGAGCTGGTTCTTATAATAAAGCTCTCCTACGTGCTGCCATAGAACTGTTACCAAAAGGTGTTAGTCTAGAAATTTTTGAAATTGAGGGCATTCCCCCATTCAATCAAGATATTGAGAAAGATATGCCAACCAAGATAAGAGAATTCAAATCAAAAATTAGGGAAGCAGATGCCATACTTATTGCAACTCCGGAATATAATTATTCAGTACCAGGGGTATTAAAAAACGCAATTGATTGGGCCTCAAGACCTTACGGAGATAATGCATTTGAAGGGAAGCCAGCTGCTATAATGAGTGCCTCAGTGGGTATGCTTGGCGGTGCTAGAGCGCAGTATCATTTACGACAGATATTCGTATTTCTAAATATGTATCCGATAAACGGGCCAGAGGTGATACTTTCATTCTCACAAGATAAATTTGACGCGAATGGTAAGCTAACGGATGAGAATACTAAGAAATTCTTGAGACATCTGCTACAAAACCTTGCTGATTGGACTAGAAGACTGAGAAAATGATTAGGATATGGTGAGTTTTTGTAACTTGGTATCCATAGAATATAATAGCAAATCATGTTGTAAGCCTATTATATAAATAAGAATAATCTATCTTTAACTTCTCTAGGCTTATCGATAAATAACCACTCCTCTTTGCCGTCTTATTGCGATCGTTACGTTCTGTGAGGCGAGAGAGCTTAACCTAACAGGGTTTTATGTATATTAGAAATCTATAAAGAAATATTGCCGCTTGAGTATAACCATTAGTTACCAAATATGTCTCGTACTTTGTTCAGATTATTATTCATTCTACTACCTTGTCTGATTACATTAACTTTGATCCTATTTGGTATCAACCATATATCTGCACAAAATGACAAGAATGACAATTCCATCTTAATAAAGATCCTTATAGATCAAGCTATTCAGTCGTTTCAAAATAACAAGAGTGCTGATTCTATTTCGCATTTACATGCTGCTTATGATGAATTGGTGATATTTGCTAAAATAAATGACAGAAACATTGTTAATGCACGAGCATTAGGCTCAACCATTATAAGTACATTAAATTCATTGTCAGAAGAAAATAAATCACATTATGCTTCTGCAACCAATAATAATAATAATAATATAATCATAGCAGATTTCAATGCGCTTGAGGACCAAGTTGGCCGGGACCTGTTGCATCTACTTTCAATCCCCAATAGTAATCTAAATAACGCAATCCTTCCTGTAATTCCTACGGAAACTTTCTTGATATATCATAACGACCGCTACGGAGCCTCGGTTCAGTATCCATCCAATTGGAGTATACGAATTGAAAACGATTCGAATCTGCAACAACATAAGCCAGATCATTTTAAGTCAAAGGTTATTGCTTCCTTCTATGTGCCGAGATTATCAAGTGGGCTACCAATATTCTACATAGGCACCAATAGTAATTTGTCCAAGCGGATAGATCACTCTCCGATAACTTTGAAAAACTACCTTGACTTAGCAGTTAAATCTAAGAACCTCACCAATTTTCCTAATCTCAAAATTATAAGCAGCAGCCTAGGTAACATAAATAATAAAAAAATACTTTCGGGGTCTCTAGCATATAAACTAGTTTGGACCTACGTAAATCCGATCTATGGACTAAGAAAGGTAATGGAGTTCGGAACGTTAATAGGAAAAGATGCCGGTTATTTCATTGACTACTCTGCATCAATAGAAAGATTCAATGATTATTTGCCATTAGTGCAAAAAATGAAGGACACATTTGTATCTTAAGCGTGATTAGACGCGAAACAAATTTTTGTCGCATAAACTGGATAATAAGTGTATGAAACCTACGAAGACTGGTCGCATTATGCTAAAGTGTATACGCGTAGTGCTCTAATATTCGCAAATGGAATGTTATCACAGCAGAGAATCTAGAAACTGAGTGATTTCAGATTTACACCTCTACATAGACCTAGTACGAAGTAAATCCATACAGCGTAGTTAGACATGATAAATATCACCGGCATTTTGCGCGTCTAATTCATTTATATAGGCTCAGATTAGAGTTAATGAGGCCTGTACAAACAATATTTCTTGATGTGTTCGCCGGCTTACGATCTTGCTAAAATTCGATTTCGATAGCTCGGTTGCTGTACGATCAGGAATTTGTTAAATTTCGACCGGGTAAGTGAGCGATTCGTTACCAGTCTTAGTATTAGTTACTGTGCATGTTTTGGTTTAACCATCACTTATTATGTCTATACAGTTTAGATGAGAAGACGACATTACACTGATGTCCACTATTTGTCGTAATTGGTTTAGTTTCAGTAATGCCGCTAGGTCTATGAATGTTCCATGGCCTGACGGGCGCGAGATTCTGGATCATTGGGATGTGAACTCAGCGGCGTAATAGTGACATTCATCCAAATACGAAGAGGTAACGAGTCGAGGACTTGCGAAGCTCTACCTCGTCTGCGGCTCGGAATAGTCCAGGTTTTTCATTGACATCAGACCAGGCGATATCTGATACTCTTGTAGATAGCTTGGTTATTTCTGGAAATGAATCAATAGTGGCTGATCGGCTTACCGAACTTCTGACTGCAGGTCTTGACGAGGTAATGGTATCTCTCGTCCCACAACAGGTGCAGGTGATGATGATGAGCAGACGCGACTCATGCAATTGATCGGTCGGCTATAATTGCGAGCACTGTAATCATAGTATCACAAGCTTAGATCGATATCTAACATTAGAAAGGTTGGTGGAGTTCTATTAATGTCATCATATTTAGTAAATGAAGGATAGGCATTGATTCTACAATCCTCATAGTTTGATGCCCTAAAATATTCAAGGACTTCCTTGCATTTTGAACACTTCTTTCTGATAGCCGAAAGCCCTAGTCATGATGTTCCTTGGGAATAGGGGCTCCTGAAAATGTGATAGTATAAAGCCTAGGTTTTACTCTTTCTGACTACTAAGGGGGTAAATTTCTTTCAGCCCAGATACTAGGAAGTACTACGACTGAAAGAAAAAAAGTCCTCCCCTTGTAATCTAATATTTTGTTTTATCTGTCAGAACAAATGCTGAATCTAGCCAAGATGTACACCCAGTATTTTCCCGGACTATTTTGTTTAATGGCGGTAGAATTAGAAGACGGCATAGTAGCAGAACTGGGCGCAGCTGGAGCTGCATTTGTAAATCCAGAATGAGCTGCAAGCCATGGGTAAAGATCTGCTAAAGCATAGTCCTGCTGCGCAGGCCAGGACTCGAAACAATAATGATAGTAGTAATACCCTTTGGCGTCTTGTTTTTAGCACTAAGACAGGACTTCTCTACAGGATCAGATGTCAAATTACAGCGTATCATATTGTTTGTCTATATAACTAGTGTAAGATGTAAGTAATATTATACACTATATCTTATATTAGTAACTGCAAATATTACTTTTAATTAGCTAAATACTCACCTTTTTTCAAAGTCTGGCTTAACATAATTATTCTGACTACAGAAGTGGTAATAATGAGAGTTATAATCAAAATAGTTTGCTACTACCTAATAATATCTCACATTATATTTAATTTTTACTAAAATAACCAAAGATGATATTAAATAACTTAAGTTTATTATATTTAAGGCTGGTTAATGATACTAATAGTCGATGACGATTTTGATATTGCATCATTAATTAAGATTAGTTTAGAAAAGGCAGGTCTTTTTGTATCTTCCTTTGCTGATCCGCTAGTAGCACTAAAAGAGTTTAGGTCACGTTCCACTGATTACGATCTCGTAGTTTCAGATATCCAGATGCGGGCCATGAATGGTTATGAATTTGCCCAGCAAGTAAAGAGGATAAAATCCAATGTAAAGATTATTCTAATGAGTGCATTTGGATTTGAATATTGTGATCGAAGTTTTGCAGGACCCCTTCAGAATTCAGATATAGATGCGTTTATAGAAAAACCCATACCGCTAATCAAACTACGCACAATTGTACTTACCACACTCAATAATAAAATCCTCAGGTTTAAACCAAATGTCCCACTGCCATAATAATTCCGTACAAACTAGCGCTAAAATAGACTTTATAATATGCAATAGGTGTTTTTGGTGTGCATCACTATATACAAATATGAATAATATATCAAATATTAAATGTCCTATTTGTAATGACAATATAGGTCTAGAGTCGATTCCAATATCTAAAAAGGAATCATTTAAAGTTATTAATAATAGCCCAGAAAAAGGGATTATATTAGAGTTCTCGCGATGAACAACTGTCAATTAATTTTTACAGCATTCTAATTCTTGACATATAATTAGGTTTGTCTATTATAGTGAAATGTAAAAACTTTGCATGCCATTATGCTGGCGGGTAGTTAAAATACCAACTGACTGGCACAGTACTACAGACAAATAGAAAAGTACAATGAGACTGTGCCTATATATAGTAACAATACCTACAAGATGTCGATTGTTGCAATTGCGAGCCTCTTGATATACATTAAATTTAATTTTCATAAACATACTGAATACAACTTATACATTAGATGTCCTATTTTAGATAATGTTTATAATTTGGCACGCCGCACATCTGTATTAGAAGACGCTTTTCAGATATATTAAATTGGACGTGTCAAAATCCGATACTGTCCGATGTGTTAAAACTTATTGACTATTAACTGTGTTAAATATATTGGTTCATATCTATTAATCGCTACTATCTATAGATATCAATTTATGAGCACCTTATAGCACCTTAAATGTTGCACCCATATCAACTAGCGCACGCGATAAGCAAATGTCTTATTTTAGTGCTCAAAAACAGATTCTAGTAGGTCAAGGCAATGTTGACATCCTTCTTTATTGGCGTGTTTTTGAACCATATCTAGAAGTTTAAGCAAATCATTTACTACCTCACTTTTGGTCATTAACTTTAATGGTGATATGATTTTCTCATTTTCTATATTATTCATTATATATTCACGCTTGAAAGAGCCGATCAGTGGTTAAGTGTACTTAAGCCCTGCTTAGCCTCTGCATTCTAGTCAGAGGCCCGCAAGGTTTTGCGCCTACCCCAAATGAAACGTAAAGCTCTTTTAACGAGTTCTCCACATTGATAAAGTCATATAAAATGTTCTTTTGTTCTACTAAATTATTTTATAAGAACAAAGAATTTATCCACAGTTGAGTTTAGTCCTATCAGTGTAAAAGAATAAACAAGATCGGTTTGGGCCCAAGGGTAGATTTCCGTAGGAAAAGCGCTCATTATTAGTATAAGATGGACTATTCTCAATACTTTATGTCTGGTGCAAATTTAATTTATGTATATCTATATTAATTATTGAAGCAGAAAATGAGATAAAACTGAATAAAACCAATCATTCTGCAATTGCGAGTTTGCTATTTGCTAGAGTGATATATGCGATAAATTGGTTTAATATAGCTTCTATATTTTCACATATAGCTTTAGACTTTAAACAAGACGTTACTTTGCTAGGATTACTTACTACGAGCTTCTTAATAGGTATAGGTCTATTTCAGGTACCTGGTGGAATTCTCGCTGCAGTACAGGGTTCGAGGAGGACTGCAATATATGGAATAACAATAGCTTCGTCAGCAGCATTACTTTGTGGTCTATCTTCGCAAATACAACAAATGGAAGTACTACGGTTTATCGTTGGCCTTGGCATGGCATTATTTTTTGGTTCAAGTGTCACTTTGATTACAAGATACTTCGGAAGAGGATCAGAAGGATTCGCAATAGCATCACTAAACTCGGCTCATTCAATAGGGGGAATCATAGGGATATTCGGATGGGTAATTCTTACAGAAGTAGTAGGATGGAGACAAAGCTTATTGTTAAGCGGAGGCTTTGGTTTGATTAGCGGCATATTCTTAATTGCTTTTTTACCAAAAATGCAGGATTTGGATAGAGAAGATCAGAGAAGTCCACAAAGTGCAAAAGGAAAAAGTTTCCAAATTAATATGTCAGACATTCGCGAAGTATTATTTAATAAATCCCTATTTATTTTTGGATTAGTATTACTTGGAGCACAAATAGCATGGGGTTTACCTTTGACGTTCATAGTATTTTATTTGGAAGATTATTTAAAAGTAAATTCATCAACTGCTGGCTTTATTGCTGGTTTAGGTTTAATATCTGGTGTCGTATCAGCACCTATCTTTGGAAGGATATACGATAATATAAAAAACGTAAAGAAACTCTTGTTTGTGTGCGGACTAGTAATGTCCGCTGGCTTAGCAGGGATTGCTATTGCGACAACACCATCAGGAATATACATAATTGGAATATCAAATGTTTTGGTGGGAGCCTTTTCAGCTGGTGTTTTTACTATAGTATATACCTCAGCCAAAGAATCATACAGAAAGACTAGAATGGCAATGAGAAACGAAGAAAAGACAGGGGCAATAACAAAAAGATCATATGATACCTTGGCGATAAGCTGGGTTAATGGGTTATCATTATTTGGAGCATTTTGGGTCCCAATTGTATTTACATATGTTGTTCAACATATAGGTTATACTATTGCATGGTTAGTTGGAGGTATACTCAGTCTTTTATTTATACTACCCTCACTTCGAATTACAACATATAAGATCAAGAACGGCTATAGAGACTAGTTGCGCTTCTTCTATATCTGTCAATAAGGTAACAAGTATTTGATAATATATGTGCTGTAGTAGAGTGTAGTAGATTAAATGCTATTCACAAATAGTATAGGAATCATGTTTAGACGCTGGTCGATTTACAGCTTTAAATCTTAGACTGCATCATAATGTTGAATTAGTATTCTTACGAATTTAAATCGGCTTTTAATAATGTCCATATAAACTTTAAATTCATCATATATGCTAATTGACACTTCGTCATAAGGTTGCCATAGTTTTATTATAGAACTAATGGACTATTATCATTATTATCATTGTTGAGCGAATTATGGGATTTTTGATAATAAAACATATTTTATGATTAATCATAAAATATTTCTATAGGTAATACTAAAGAATAGCATATTTTTATAGGAGTACTTCTATCATTACATAAAGAATGGACTATAAGCAAATTTATGAAAAAATTATGAATACAGATCCAAATATAAGATTGGTTACTATTTGCGATCCTAATGGAAAGATAATGTATTCAAGTCATAGAGAGGGTATAAAAAATCTTCTAACTCAGGATGAAAGTAAGAGATCACTCGAGCTTGCTGTTAATTCATGGAAAACACGTAGCCAGCTTGAATCAAAAATAGGAAAAGGTAGGTATGTTTTGGCGGAATATGAAAAGATAAAGCGGATAACTATGCCATTAGCTGATAACTATCTTTTATATATAACAACAGAAGTTGGCGCTGATCATTCAAAAATAATTAGCGGCGTGAGAGAATTAAATCTATAGTGACATTATGTTGGCCTGGCAAATTTGTTAATATATAAATCAATAAGAAAGATAACTTTGAGAGTAAGTAAAATAGAAATCTACTAGATCAAGTATAATAGAAACAAAAATAACGAAATATAAATATCATGTTATTAGATTAAAAACAAGATAATGAATAACGAAATATCTAGACATAATATATGGTAAGGATTTCTTGGCCGTCCTTGCACAAAATTAGAATAATGAAGATTATATCTTGATATTGTGTCTCAAAAAGGAAATCTGTTAGTTAACTAGCAATATAGAGATCTCTGGATGAAAAGATTTACTTAAGAAACCAATAGAAATGTTCTAGTCCAAGTGTAAAATCGCTAACGACGTACATGATTATCTCGGTAAATTAGCTTGGCATAGAGATTTGAACTAAAATATAAATACAACTAAGAGACTTCTATAATAATGTACAATAACAGAAAGAATCACAAATATTTGACAATGTCCCTGCTTACAATAATAATTGTGATGGCAGGGACTTTGGTAATAGGTCAGATTCTACAGACAACACTGGCTCAGACTACTGCTGGTCCTATAGGTCAAAAAGTTGGACAGGCTGCACAAAAAATTGCGGGACAGGTCATGAGTGGTAATCAAACAGCTAACAAAACAGTTGGTGGAGGCCTCAAAAGTAAGGTAGGTGGTTAGTAAAATATATCCACATTTTTAATTGTTACTGCAACCATAGTAATAAGGTACTGTATCTTTCTGTCGTCATGTCTGGGTTCGATGGCTTATTTAGCAGTCCTCTAATCTTTTGCTTGTCTTCAAATGAAATGTTGTTTCTAACAAATATGAAATAATGATTTCTTGTAATCACTAGTATAATCTTGTAAAGAGATTAATATCCAACTCTTCCTAAGCTTTTTCCAATTCCACAAATGAGAATAGCATTTAGATTTTCTGATTGTATGTATTCATGGTCAAAGTAATCATTGATATATATTAGAATCTATGAATAGTAATTCATTTGAATCAGCCTTTCCGTTAACTAGATCCTCGATATACTGTCTATCTCAGATAGTCTTAAAAACGATAACCCTTATTCTTAGTTTTAATAATTCATGTTGTATGTATCTAGTATCATGTGTTATAGCATTAAAGAGTCTGTTCTCTTTTGTAGGATAGCACATAGAAAGAGAAGATCATCTTATATGGCCCATAAATCAGGTATATAGATTGATTTTCTTTTCAGATGGAGAGTATTCTCTATAACTTTTTTGGTTTAGATTTTTGCGTATTCTACAGCAGATAATATAGCCATCTAATAAATTTTTTAGTAAATGAGTCCTGTATAGAGAAATCTTTATCAGTTTGGGCAGTAAACTAGAGATCTCTTTCTGTAAACTGCTAAGACCCAGGTATTTTCTCTATTTATAACATCAACTGATGGTCTATATGATATTTGAGCATTCGCATTCGCATAATTATAGTTGCCGAGTCTTTAAGAACGCATATGAACATGTTCTATTGTAAATAATCATGATTATGATATTCAAAATCTAGTCTTACCAATTAGTCAAGATTTTACAAAATGGATATCAATATATACATTTTTTAGATTAGAACACAATTTTTCACAAGATAAATTAGAGCATTTGGTAATAGCCAACCTATATTACTTAGCACAATTCTGTGTAACTACAAAAGCATTTAAACAGATAGCAGATGTGTCGATTGATTGACTTGACCGAATTTAGATTAAGATATAAAGCGATTTTGACTGATAGTTATAATGAGTTAATATGATTTAAATGGTACTGCTCAGCTTTGCAAGTAGTTCTTGGTTCGGCGAAGAGGATTCTAAATATATACAAAGATATCTATCGTTATTTTCAGTCAAAGGTGTTATAGCTATTTTAAGACTACCATGAACTTCTGCGAGTCCGAAATGAACAGTCTCTGCATTATCTGCATTAGATCGTTTTCCGTCGTTAATATTTTTTATTGAGGGAATTAAGTACTTTGTATAAAAAACGTAATTAGTATTATATTGACAAAAGGCGGCAGTTGCTGTTATATCATCTGATAGCCGGGCTGGTTTATTTTGAATTTTCTTTCTATATCTACCAACAATTAGTTTTCCATTATTATCTATAACAGCCGCGAACTTTACGTCTCTACTCATACATAACGCAGCTAAACACATCTCATAAAGGAAGTCCCTCTCTTCCATTACTCCTTTTTAAATTAATAAACAACAATATTAACTATTGGATTGAAAATAATAGTAAAAGATAACATTTCCGATGTATATTTAAAAAAAACTACATAATATTGAAAAATGTATCATCTTAGATGTGAAGAAATATTGACTACATAATCTTATTCAAACCGCAATTTATGGTGCGAATACGATTAAGATATTCTGCAAGCGTGAATTTCAATATATCAAAGAATTAACAGGTACATGCATAACAGAATAGAATAAAAGAATCGCTACCTCAACCATAAAGAAACACGATAAGGAGGCTTTTTATAGACTCCTGATAGTTTCTCTACTTTTCTGTCCGTACCTACTACCCATTTTGTAATATATCATCTAGAACACTAGATTTTTTACAATATTAGACACAATATTGACCAGTCTATTACATTTCGTGTATTAGATTGAACTTTATTTTTATATGGACACTTTTATTATAAGCATAATCCATATAATAGCTAAAATTGTACCGCATGCTGATGTACAATAGCTAGTTAAGACATAAGATCTAGTGCTGTTTTTAATTCTCCTATTTCTGATTCAATTGCACATCTATCGATTTCATCTCTAGAATATTTTATTAGCTTTTCGCATGCTTCCAATTCAGCTTGTAATATATCCTTTTTATCGAGACAAATTGTGTAAAACTGATCTACAAATGCGTATGTTACTTTTCTGACCCTAGCTTTGCAACTACAAGTTCTAGCTATCATTACAATGGTATCAGTATTAGCAATATTCATCTTAATTTATATCACTACCAGATCGATCATGCAACAATTTCTCTTTTTTGTATTCAACCATCAAAATCTCCTTGATTCTCTCATTACATGCAGAACGATATACTTAACGAACATTAACATTTTTTAGACGCATAACTAATAAACTTGAGTTAACAACGTTAATCATAATCATTACAACTTAATAACTCGCTCTTTTGATGAACAGTAGATCTTCCACTGTTATCGTGGGCCGAATAATTCATTAAGAACCTTTCAAATCGATCGTGGATCTATCTTTTAGCTTCAAACAATTTCAGTATCAGCTTCCGCACAATATGTCCAGTCAGAATTCTGCGCTTCAGCGAAGTTAAAACTATATATGCCACTACCTTCGATACGAACTATTTATAACTGCTACCCAAAATAACTTTGAGGATAAATAAATAATATTCTAGTTTTATTCTTTTCTTATTACATAGACTTCTTTTCTTTCTTTGACTTAAATTTGCAAGTTAAGTCTCATTTGGTAGATCTATGTACTGTTTCTATATTAGTTACAAGAAGTTTTTCATACAATTCAGATTCAGTAGTCGATGTAAGAACTTCAGAACAGCCAATGCGGCATTACAAGCAAGGTTACGCGTATCAAACAATATAGCTGAAAAAGGCTCTAAAGTTAAGGAAAAATCTATAGCTTGAAGACGTCTTATTCCGTTTGTGTTTACTAGAAATAAAACGCCTTCAGAATACGTATGTTGTGGTATGTATTTGTATTTTTCAGGCTTATCGCTTAGAAGAACGGCTCAATGATTGTCTTATTGCATCAAACGAAATCATGTAACAATATGAAATTGGATACAAAGATATCATCTCATAAATATATCATCAAAAAGCAATAAGATATCAGAATACATAGTTGATGAAACATTACTTAAAGTTGGTTCAGAATATGTCTGGCTCTGGGTTGGTTGCTATTGA
>Ga0207663_10000285_pt1 | contig 22181 bp, 23 predicted proteins | sample LARL53metaG_FD_184346 | JGI IMG/M metagenome (GOLD analysis project Ga0207663, IMG submission 184346) | Corn, switchgrass and miscanthus rhizosphere microbial communities from Kellogg Biological Station, Michigan, USA - LAR L5-3 metaG... | ecosystem: Host-associated > Plants > Roots >...
ATTTGGTCGTATGAAGTATTTACTGATTTATATTTCTTGGGGATTAGTGGCTGCATTTGTCCACAGCATCTATGCGGTCAATACTGGAAGTGGAGAGATACCTGCCGTAGGCGCTTCAGGAGCTATCTCTGGTGTTATTGGCGCCTATCTGGTAATGTTTCCAAGAGCAAAGATTTTTACTGTGATAGTGGCCTTTTTTATAACTACTGTCCGTATCCCTGCTTTAGCCTTCATACCTTTTTGGTTTATTTTACAACTCATCTTCGCACTAATGGGGTCTGGTGGCGGAGTTGCTTATCTTGCTCACGTAGGTGGATTTATCGCAGGCATAGGAAGTGGTTTCATTTGGAAACTTTTGTCAGCATCGAATATACTAGGAACGAGATCGCCGTCTGCAATGAAAAACAGTATGATTAGAAAAGAAAGACCTAGCATCGAAGAGGCTGCTCCACAAATTACTCCAGAAGTTATTGAGGGACCAGACTTCTACGAAATCATTGCCGAAATTCGCGGAGTATCTAATTCATCTAACATTCAGGCTAATTATGAACCTGATACTAGAAATATTCGGATTATCGCAACAGGATCAAGGGAATACAATATGCTGGTAAAGCTACCTGGCACGGCTGCAAAACCTACAATCGAATACATCCATTACTTAAACGGAATTGCAAGAATACGTTTAACTAAAAATTAGTAGTCCATGAAATTTAACATGGGTATGCTATTTACACTCCTTTTATTACTCCTTTACTTCCTCTTCGGGCAAATTGCTCTAAAGATAAAAATGACAAAGTTTATAGATATCTTTAAGCCCAATTTCACAATATGGTCGCGATTGAGGGCTCCAATAAGGTATCGCGTCGTGATTTTCTAAAGCTATTGGCAGCTGCCGGTACGGTGGTGACTTTTATCCCATTCGTAGATTGGGGGAAATTTTTGCCCAATCCTTCTGGTAAAGTGGCTACAAGAGCCAAGGTCGAACTACCTGATGGCACCCAAGCTAATGTTAAAACCTTTCAAGTTAATTCAAGTCAGGCAGTTATCTATCCTAAAACTGATGATCCCACATTGAATAAAGAATCCTTTAGAATTTGGCAATTTATAAGACTACCTGAGGAATTGGGCGGGACCAAGAATGATGTATCATCTTTCCGGATGTATAGCATGGTTTGTCTCCATCTGTGGTGTCTGTGGAAATACTGGCCAGATCCTGGCAGGAAAAGAGGTGAATGTCCATGTCACGGTAGCATGTACGACCCGCTGACAGGAAAAGCGTTCGCTGGCCCAGCATCATTACAGGCTCCTCCATCAAATGTTCTTGCCAAGTTAGATCTTGAGACAGATGGTGATGGAAATATTTGGATTAAGCCTCCTAACTTTAGTCCGGACGCAAACGGGGTTGTGGGATTTGGTCGTTTCATTAAAGAGTGAAAACAGCCTAGTAACTTTCCTCAGATGGATTTACGCTGGAGTAGAGCGTACCATCTTCATGGGATTAAAATTTACTTTTCCAGGTAGATTCGTTAGTCCCCTTGGTTTCCTAGGTATGATTACTTTTGTCTTGTTCATTATCCTCGGCATTACTGGTGCATTGCTGATGCTTTTCTATGAACCGGAGTTAGATAGGGCGTGGAATAGCGTTCAAAACATAAACAATGTAATTCCCTATGGATTTCATATGCGTAACATCCACTACCATGCATCCAATGCAATGGTAATGGTTGCCCTTCTTCACATGTATTATCAGTACTTTAGCGGCAGATACAAGATCAGGAATGAAATTCTTTGGGTTACAGGAATTCTTTTAGGTGTCCTCACGATCCTCGAGGCATTTACGGGATATGATATAATTTTTAGTGAACGTGCAGAGCTTGCTATTTCCATTGCAGCTTCCCTGACTAATTCTATACCTGTTCTTGGTCCACAGATTAGAGACGCATTTTTTGGTGGGGGATTCCACGATTTTGTTTTGAGGTTCTATGCCTTTCATGTATTCTTCCTCCCAATTTTCTTGTTAGGTTTAATGGTCGTTCACTTCCCCCGGTTCCTTGTATTTGATGTACCGATGGTAATGGCTATTTCAGGTGCCATTATGTTAACTGGTGGTGTGTTTCCTGTAGATCTAGGGACAAAGTTCGATCCAGCATCGCCTCCAGGCATTACCGTACCTGAATGGTATCTGACTGGACTTTATGCCTTCTTAAGGACGATGTTTGACAAGTTTGTAACAGGTGTTGCATGGCCTGGGCTTTTTATAGGTGCATTACTATTGGTGCCCTTTGTGGATAGATACAAGAAATTCTCTTGGAAGGATAGACCACTAGTTACTGCAATAGGAATAACCAGCCTGGCTCAAATTATGGTCACAACCTATTGGGGATTTTATATTGACCCGGATATCAAGAAAGCCTTGCTAGAAAGACTCGTAATCGACCCAATATTCTTTTATCTTGTAATGCTATTACTAGTGCCGCTTTCCTTTGGATTTACATACATGATGATAAAACTTGCCAAGAATGCAGAGGCTAATAAAAAACTCCAACCAAAGAAGGCAAGCGGCAAGAGTTCGATCAATCTCTCCCAAAAATGGATTTACATAATTTTTATAGCTTTGTTGGCTTTTCAAGTTTACCTAAACATTATGGCTTACTATGCCGTCGTGAATGGAATGAAGAACTTTTCTCTGTTCATAGTCGGTATCATAATGATAGTGTTTGCAGGTATGTTTCATATTTACAGGCATGGTAGAACAATGTCAAAGGCACCTCCTCCACCACCGCCTGTAAGGCCTCCGACGACTGCAAAACCCTCGCCCCTTCCTTCAAAAGAAAGCACTCCATCCACACCTGTCACGGGAGAAAAGCCACTAGCTCCTCCCCCAGTGCAAAAGGCTGCTGCGAATCAACCTTCTAGTTCTCAAGCACCAGCGTCCGGCGGCAAAGCTCAAGCCAGAAAATCAGGCGAAACAAGAGCCAGCCCTGATACCTCTAGTACCGCCACATCAGACACAACACAAAGGCCAGAAATGCCTGAGAAAAAATAATTACTAATCGCGAATATGATATGGCAACAGCTAACGATCGACGAATAACTTTATATGTAAACATTTAATCAAGAATAATAGGAAGGAAGTTTGCTTGGAAAATCATGCTGCTGGCATAAGTATTCTAGCATTTATAGTTGCGGTCTCAGTAAGTATTGGATACTATCAATTTGTATATATTCGCGAAGCTAATGCCAAGCCTCAACTTCCCGCTGAAGTATTAAATCCAGCTCAGACGACCAACGTTGCAATCGCACCGGGTTCCTCAAATCCCGGTCAGACGAAAAACTTTACCCCAAAAGAAGCCGATGGCTCATTGGGGTTATCCAACAAGGTTGTATGGAAAAACACCGATGCAGTCGCTCATTCTGTCACATCGGATACAGATTATAAAGATCAAATCAATGGCTCATTTAACTCGATTGCTAAAACAGGTTTGATTCCACCAGGCCGTACATTCGAGTTTACGTTTACAAAGGATGGCGAATATCGTTACCATTGTGAACCACACCCCTGGATGCAAGCAGTTGTTAAAATTGCCCCATCAAAGTTTTGACCTGGTTTGATGCGGAACAGCTCTGGAGTTTTCTACCCTGTTCGAGCTGACAAGTGCTAAATAAACAAGGTCAGGAACTAGGAGAGTCTAATATTTTTATATAGACTATATCACTTGCTACCTCTTTATGTTCCTGAATAATTGTTGCACGAAATTTCACAGTGGAGTACTTCCCTAATGGAACATGGTTGGTCTTTGCAATAAATTCCAAAGTTTTTCGATTTCCAATATCATCCTTCAATATCGAGAGCCTTGTATAAGGATTGCCAATCCTTTTTCCGTTTAGGTAAGTAAAATTGAAAATATCATTCGATTTTTCTATCTGTGAGTTAATTACTACACTGTCAAAACGCCCCGGGTAATAAATATTTATTTTACCATGAACATCGTGATTGGAAGATATTTCCATTTGAGAAATAGTTATGGAGATGCCCTTTATTTTGCTCATTCTTTCAACTGATGGATATGAAGATATAAGCTATGCCTTGAATCGGAATAGCGAACAAAATTATTAGAAGATTGTTAAACCTAATCTGTCCAATGAGGACCTGTGTGAAAACGCTGAACAGCAATACGGTTTGCATCTATCAGATAATTATAGCGAGCTAGCTGGCTATATCGCATGGTATCCACCATACAGAAAGGGGTAGAATTATAACCCCTGGTGTAAAAATGATAAAATTGATGTCCTGAGTGGAATTAGCAATATATTTCACCCTGCTGGATAACCTCCATCTTAGAACTTTATATAGCGGAAAAAACGCAGCGGCAGTTTGTTATGAGTATAAGGAGTGATTCAAAGTCGACTGTAGGGCGATTACAAGGCACATCAGAAATCAGGGACATATTGTTTGCTTAGAATTTGCGGAACACTAAAGAAACCTCTGGTAAGTACGGTATATTACAGTAGATTACTTGACCATTTAGAAAGCACTAGAAGTATCTCCGGTTTTCTACTTGAACAACGAAGAACAAAGGAAAAAGAACAGTTCATCGTACGTGAATGTGGCTATACCAAGGCATTCACTTTTAGATCAGACATATCTCTCCAAAAGCTTATACGGAAAAAGGATAAATTAGGTACAGTTAAATGGTACCAATTAAAATAATATAAGATACAATATAGGCGTAGCCGGTTGTTGTCTGAAGAAGCTATTCCACAGAGAATTACATATGTCAACGGTTATGGTATAAGATACCTTGATTTTGACAACATTCCCCATAAATCTGACGACGACAGCTCTGTGATTCTTCTGCATGGAATTGGAGCTTCTGCCGAAAGGTGGTTACCTGTAGCACCGGAGCTATCGAAATACTTTAGAGTAATAGTACCTGACATTGTTGGTTTTGGATATAGTGATAAGCCCACAGTAGAATATACAATTGGTTTTTTTATGGACTTCTTGCGGGGATTTTTAGAAAATCTGCGTATCCATACACCGATAATAATTGGCTCATCTCTTGGAGGCTATTTAGCAACAGAATTCGCAATTAGGTTCAATACCAGAGTAAAGAAATTGGTTCTTGCCGCTCCTGCAGGGATAATGCGTTCTTCAACCAACGTACTTGATCAGTATATTATGGCTGCACTTTACCCGACCTATGAAAATGCACTTAGGGCGTTTATGGATATGGCTTTTGATCCAAGTATCGTAACTGAAAAAACTGTCAGAGACTTTGTAAACAGAATGAGGTTACCAAACGCAAAATATGCATTTATGTCTACCTTATTAGGAATGAGAGACGGATCGCTGCATCCTGAAAGGCTATTGGAAATACTATCTCCGACATTGCTGATTTGGGGAGAGAAAGACACTATGATACCATTTCAATATTCGACAGAATACAGCAGAATCCCGAATAGTAACCTTGTAGTAATAAACGATTGCGGCCACACCCCGTATGTTGAAAAGCCAGTAGTCTTTAATCAACATATTTTAAAATTTTTAAGCTAAGGACCAATCGTTAGATTAACATTAATATTAAATAAATGGAAGTACAAGTCCCAGTTACATGGGTAATAATACGGATACAAAAGACGACGGGACATCTGCATTCAAAAAAGCACTAGAAAAAGGAGGTGAAGCTCAACGTGATTTCATAAAAAGTTTTTCTTCTATTCAACAAGAGGGTTTTCAAAACTTTTTTACCATGCTGCAGGGGTTGTCATATTATAATGCAATGTTTAAGACAACAGTTCAAAGCGGAGGCCGAATTTCCATTCCGGAGGCCGAAAGACAGGCCTTAAATATAGAAGAAGGCGACTTGGTACAAGTTATATTAATACCTATCGAGAGAAGGCGACGAGGAACTCAAACAAAGTGACCCTTAAGTCATATCTTCGGTTACAATTGCGAGCTATTGTGATCGTGCTTTGAGCCACTGTCCGACTTTTGGTAGAACGTTATTCTGCGAATAAGTGCTGGCAATCAAACCCACGTGGCCAGTATGAAACCGCATTAACCTTTTATCAATACTTGATACAGCTTCATTTAACGGAGCACTGCACTCAGGAGAGACGAGATGATCCTCTTCAGCAATTATATTAAGAAGAGGAATTTTGATTTTTGACAAATCAATGATATCGCCCCCTATCTTCATTTCATTCTTTACAAGAAGATTCTTCTGATAAATGTCGTTAATCCATTGCCTTATAGTTTCACCTGCAATAGAAGGCGTATCGTAAAGCCATTTCTCTATCCGAAGGAAGTTTTGAACAAAGCGATCATTATCAATGTTCTCAACCAGATTAAAGTATTTATTTACTCCTTGCTTAAATGGTTTTAGAGCTGAGTAGGCTGCATAAAGTTGCTCCGAGGGTAAGTTGCCTACGGAATCAAACATTTTATCAATATCTATATGTTTGGAAAAGTTACTAAGTACAGTTGTGTCTTTGTCTGCATCGATCACTGGCGCTATGGTAGCAAGATTGCGGATCTTATCTTGATGCATAGTTGTATAAATCACTGACATCGTAGCACCCATACAATACCCGTGCAAAGTAACTGTGTCGACAGAATTCTTTTTTCTTACCAGTTCGACGCAGTCATCTATGTAACAATTTACATAATCGTCAAACGAATCATACTTGTCAACATTCGTTGGTGTTTTCCAATCCATGAGATAAATATCAAAACCTTGCCTTAACAAATTACGTATCCAGCTTTTGTCTGGCTGTAAATCTAGAATGTATGATCTGTTGATCAAGGCATAAACTACCAAAAGGGGTGTTTTTGCGGGCTTGCTAACCAAAGGACGATAGTGCAACAGATTATATGTCCTCTTTTGCTGTACTACTTCGTGCGGTGTATTACCTACTTCTATGTTTCCCGCTGCGTGAAGTAAAGATCTAACCTTATCAAGCTTCCGTGAATTCTCCTCAAAATCTTTTATAATCTTGTCCATTGCCGCTTCCTTTTCTTTTATTATTTTCTCCTGATTTTTTTCACGATGGCCGGGGGCTAAGGCTCCTTTTATCATGTATATTCAACGCCTCCATCTCTTTATACCGTGAACAACTTCTTTCAGTTCATGGATGTCTTTTAAGGTTTCATGGCTGCGGCCTCCAGTACAAGGATTTTCATCCATAACCATTACAATTACATGATCTGGTTTGTTAATATATAAGCATACAACTGAAATACTTTCTTATCAAGTCGAAATACTATTTTTTCAAAAATCTTAACTCGAAATATTGACAACTCAATTGGAGATTAAGACAATGATTTAGTTTCATAGATTTCATCATGCTGTTACAGGTTTAAGTTAAAACTATTGGATAACATGTTCCTATAACGCAAGTTAAAGACTAAACATTTTATAAAGGCTATTTTGTTTCTCACGTTACCATGCTAGGCGATTTGTACTACTAGAAAATTGCTAGTACTTAATAACCTATCTGCACGGGCTCGTAGCTCAGCATGGATAGAGCGCCTGCCTTCTAAGTCTATCGGGGGGAGCCGGAAGTCGTGGGATCGAAGCCCACCGGGCCCGCCACTTTGGTACAGGTTCGTCCAATAAATTCTAGGTAATGCTAACATCAGAGGACATTATGGCTAACTAGACTTCCAGCGTCTTCTGACTACCGTCTCAAAGGTCAAGTCACTAAACAATTTTAAATGGCTTTCCTTCTAGATTGGTCGGTATATATATTATGTTAAGCGATAGTCAGCTTAAATCGCTAATAAGAAGCGCTAGAGAGAACGCTGCCAACCGTAAGTTCCAGCAGTCGGTCGAACTAACGCTAGTATTGAAAGATATCGAGGTCAAAAAAGGCTTTAATCTTAATGAAGTTGTTGCTTTACCTTACAAATCAAGGAGAGCCGCAAGCATATGTATAGTTGCATCAGGGGACATGGGTACCAAAGCACAAAGAGCAGGGATTGATAGAATAATAGAACCTGCCGAATTAGATAGATTAGGTACTAATAAGAGAGAAGCGCGAAAAATCGTACGATCCTATAACTTCTTCCTGTCTGACACTGCCTTAATGTCTACAGTAGGTCGGTCATTGGGTCAATTCTTGGGTCCGAAAGGTAAAATGCCATCACCACTTCCGTATGGAGCGCCAGTAGAATCAATTGCAAGTCGTTTGAAAAACTCTGTACGTGTCAGAGCAAAGAATCAGCTTAACATTTCTACCAAAATTGGTGACGAAGATATGGATGATGATCAGTTGACAGCAAATGCGAGTGCAATTATAGCCATGGTCGAGAAAAAACTACCCCAGGGAGAAAAGAATGTCCGTAATGCTATTGTGAAGTTTACCATGGGCAGGCCAGCCGCAATACACACTGCAATGATGAAAGAGAATCAAAAGAGGGGCAAATAAAATGACAGCACAGGTGTCAATCCCTAAACGCCAAAAAAATTATCCGAAGAAGAAACGCCTTATGTTTGCGCATCTGCAAGAGATTGTAAGACAGTATGATGTTGTTGCCCTTTCAAAGATAACAAAGATTCGAGCCACTCAGTTAATGACCATTCGCAAAAAGTTCCGAAATGACATAATAATCCTGATCATCAAAAACAAGGTTGCTCAAAGAGCATTTGAAAGAGTAACTGACGTAAGGAGCTTAGAAAATATAAGCAAAGAATTGGAGGGCCAGTGTGCGTTAATGTTCACCAACATTAACGCTTTCAAATTGAATTTAATCTTAAATGAGAATAAAGTATTCCTGTCGGCAAAGGGGGGTGATAGTGTTACGAAGGATATCACAATTCCCGCAGGAAATACAGGCATTACTCCTGGCCCTGTATTATCAGAATTCAAGGAATCAAATGTTCCTACTAAAATTGAAGAAGGCAGTATCTGGGTATCAAGGGACACTATTATTGCAAAATCTGGTAGTGTTATATCTCAGAAACTTGCATCATTTATGAGCAAGCTGAATATCAAACCGATTGAGGCGGGAATTTCTATACACGCTGCTATTGCGGAAAGTCTATTTTTCAATGAATCTGATCTAAAAATAGACTTGGAGGAATATCGTAATGAGTTGCAGAATTCTTTCCTCTCGGCGGTCAAGATATCAATCGAAGCAGAATATATTACAACAGAAACAGTCAAACCATTAATTTCAAGAGCACAAGATAACGCAATGGCATTGGCTACAGAATCAGAGTACTTATCAACTGATACTGTTAGTTTTGTTTTGACAACGGCACAGAGCAAAGCACAACTAGTAGCAAATTTGGCAATGAAGAAGGGTTATGTAACTTAGTAACGTTTTATGCTACTAATCGACTTGTGGCGAGTAGAAAGGTGGTGCTTTTAATATACCACTATTCGTGAGTATACCTGCCCGGTTTGCAGATATCGATGGAAGTTATGATAAGGATATTTATCCAAATAGAGCAGAAAGCCCTTCTAAGGCCTCTTCTTCCTTCTTCTCCTTCTTCTCTTCCTCCTTTGGAGCTCCGGTTGTAGCTGATACACCGCCTGCTACAGGAGGAGCGACTGAAGAAGCGGTTGGTGGGGTTGCCTTCAAGGCTTCCTCGATATTTACCTCGCTTAAGGCTGCGACTAGCGCTTTTATCCTGACGTCATCAGGGGTGGCCCCGGTGGCCTTTATGACGTTCTTGACATTATCTTCTGTTATTTCTTGCTTTAATTTGTGTAACAATAACGCGGCATAGACGTATTCCATAATCCAAAGATGCTCTATCTGCGACCATAATATAAAACTTTCAAATAGTTAGATAACTTTAGTACTCCTTGCTACCGCATAAAGGTGATCCTTGAGATCTTTTTCATAAAGCGAGTTCATTTTCTCTAGAAGAGTATCTCGTGCCTGTATTCGGTCCTGTTCGGTATTTGCTCTCAGGACATCAGCAAACATATCTGGAAGGTTCTCTCTTATCCAACCATCAAGAACATAGAAGCGCTTTTCGTTTATCCATGCTACGCTGCTTGTATTCTGATCGATCTCTTGGTTAAAGGTACCGGTCTCAACTCTATCAATCAACATAAAGATGCAATTGTTGGGGTCGGGATTGTTTAGAACTTCTTGGGGCCTGCCAGCGACTCGGCCCGATTGTACGCGTTCAATCAGACCGACGGGACGCACATACGTACCTCTGATTGAAATTCTGTTACCATTGACTGATAGAGCTTTCCCGATGATTAGATTATTGTAATTTTGGTCTTTTTTGACCACAAAAAGATAATCCCCAGTTTTTATCCTTCCTCTTCCAAACATCCCTTCATGATCCCCTCTCAAAATATATAATAATTGTGCTTCTCAAAGAATGTATCGGATGATGATATATCGCAAAACACCCTTACATGTTAGTTCTACTCGTTATCACTTTTGTGAAATATACAAAAATTACATTTATTAATGTAGACTACTAAACTTAAACTGAAATAATTTGCAAAGATTTGACGAGTTAGATATGAGGATATTATCTGAACTGACAAGAGATGCAAGTATTTCCGTGCCACATTTGAGCAAAAAACTCAATGTTAATGCGTCCGTTCTCTACAGTAGAATAAAACGTCTCTCTAAACGGGATCTCATTAAAAAGTTTACAGTTATAGTCAATGAAGACATCCTCGGCATTAATGTCAAGGCAACGGTTGGCATTAACAGAGATCCTAAATTAAAGGAGCCAATTCATTCTGAGCTTTTAAAGATTACAGAAGTCAGGTCATTATCAGAGGTTACTGGTAGATTTGATATGATTGTTTCTGTCAATGCACGTACACTCGAAGAGTTACACAACATAGTCATTGAGCGTATCGGCAAAATTGAAGGAATTCAAAACACTGAGACATTCGTCGAGATGCAGAGGACGGAAAAAGAACCGATCTACGCAGTTCAGCCATCTCTTACCAGATAAAAGAAGATACTAAGCTGCGTGTATGGAGCTGAAATTAGATAGCAGATGGTAGATTAAAATTGAGTGTGTTAAGGTGATCTACAGAATATAAAATACCATAGTATGTTGTGCAATCTATGCTTAACAGGTAAGTTCAAATTACCGATAAAGGAAACTGCATCGTATTTATTTGTCTTTTATTGAACACAAGGTTTTAGAAATGTTCCAGACGTTGAAACTGGCGAAGAAGACAAGCAAGGATGACTACATGACACATCTGCGTCTGGTACTTCTTGGCATGGGTGTTGTGGGAGGAATTGCTTTTGTAATCAAGTTAATTGCAGAATTCGTTAGCTTCACAGGCAGATCTCAATAATTTTATATGTCATCGAATCTCGGATAAATTATACCGCGACGAGTGTAAAGTGTCATGCTACAGAGTAGCGTTGGAATTATAACAGATTTTATCGTCAATGAAGTAAATAAAAGGAACTCTGAAGGCGTGGTTGTTGGTCTAAGTGGAGGCTTAGATTCTTCTGTAGCAGCTAGTCTCGCTGTCAAGGCACTAGGACCGAAATGCGTCTTTGCATTAGTTTTACCAGAGCTGAAGATCACTCCTAAGCAGGACATATTTGATGCCCAACAACTAGCAAAGAGTCTCAGAATAAAATACAAAATTATTGAGATAGGGGCCGCAAAGAGAAGGTTATTAACAAAGATGCCAAAGAACAAGTTAGCCCAAGGAAACTTTTCTTCTCGGCTAAGAATGTGCTTACTTTATTATTACGCTGGAATAATGCATAGGTTAGTTCTGGGGACAGCGGATAAGAGCGAACTAAAGTTAGGTTATTATACCAAACATGGTGATGGTGCTGCAGATATTTTTCCTATAGCCGATTTATACAAGACGGAAGTAAGAGAACTAGCAAGATATTTACAAATCCCTTCTGCTGTTCTGGAAAAAAAAAGCAGTCCTAGATTGTGGAAGGGTCAAACAGCAGAGGACGAAATTGGTTTATGCTATGAAGAAATAGATGATATACTGAGGAAATTGGATATAAATAGTCTGAAGAAATCAAAATTCAATTCCAAAACTATCCAAAGGGTAATGGACCTTGTTCAGAACAACAGACACAAACGTGAGTTGTCTCCTATTTGTAAATTTAGTAACTACAACTTCGCTTCGAAACATATCACTTTTAAGTAGGTTCAAAAGATGCTCTCATACACATGGTCCTTGGCAGAGACATTCGACTTAGCAGAATTTTAAAAAAAGATAGGATGCTCTGCATTCCTATGGATCATGGCATTAGTAATGGTCCTATTCCGGGTTTAGAAAATATCCATTCTGTTATTTACCAGTGTGAAAAGGCAGGCCTTACCTGTGTCTTAGTTAATAAAGGGATTATCAAGACATTGCCTAGAGCGATAGATATCGGGCTAATCGTTCATCTTTCAGGAAGCACTTCTATTGGTCCTGCTCCCAATGGAAAGGTCTTGATGGGCAGTGTTGAAGAGGCATTAAGGCTTGGTGCAGATGCAGTCTCTGTCCATATCAATATCGGAGCGAAAGAAGAACCAGAAATGTTATATAATTTGGGCATGATTTCTGATAAATGTGATGAATGGAACATTCCCTTAATAGCAATGATGTATCCTAGAGGTGAAACAATTAAGAATCAGTATGATCCAGAAATAGTCGCTCACACTGCTAGGATAGGCGCAGAAGCGGGGGCTGATATTGTCAAGTCAGTATACACAGGTGAGGTCAATTCCTTTCGAAAAGTTGTAAAAAGCTGCCCTGTGCCTATTGTAATAGCAGGCGGACCAAAGGCAAAGACAGATAAGGATATCGTTGAAATGTGCTTTGGAGCAATGGAAGCAGGCGCAAAAGGCGTTACATTTGGTCGAAATATTTTCCAGCATAGAAATCCTCCTGCTATCATACATGCCCTAAGTAATATCATTTTAGGGGGAAAGAGTCCAAAAGAGGTTTTGGCTGATCTTGAGCAAAGAGCTAATAATTAAACCAACTGTTTCAAAATCTGAGTTGGATGATTTTCTATCAAGCTTAAAGGGCGTCACATTTCTAAATATTGATCCAAAATTAGTGTCAGGAAAGTATTTCAAAACTATCTTTGAGTCTGAGGAGGCAGACGTAATTATTTGCAGGACGATTGATGAATTAAAGAAAGCTGAACTGGCAGGCAGGGTATCAGGGTATTTCAAAAAGGTGTTAAGCAATGATGATATAACTGAAATTGCACAAGCAGCTGAATCAGGCTCAGATATAGTGGTCGTGGAAGCCTTCGACTGGAAGATTATTCCCCTGGAGAATATCATTGCCAAACTTCACAAATCCAGAACCAAGATATATGCAACTGCCAAAAATGCAAACGAGGTCAGGGTAATGTTCGGAGTTTTAGAATTGGGAGTCGATGGTGTCATACTGTCAACAAATAATGTGAATGAGGTTAATCAGTCTAGACAATATCTGGAAAATATGGTATTTCCGATTGAGACAGCCAAAATCATTGACATCAAGGATGTTGGAATGGGTGAAAGGGTCTGTGTCGACACAGTTTCTATGCTTAGAACAGGAGAAGGCATGCTGATTGGTAGTAGATCTAATTTCATGTTTCTTGTACATAATGAGTCAGTAGGATCGTCTTTTACTTCGCCAAGACCATTTAGAGTAAACGCCGGGGCTGTTTATTGTTATACAATAACACCTGATGGAAATACAAAGTATCTATCAGAAATTGAATCGGGTACAGAGATACTAATAGTAAATAAAGAGGGTACTTCAAGGCGTGCAACAGTTGGAAGAGCAAAAATTGAAACGCGACCCTTAAGACTAATCAGCGCAGAAATACGTAATGAAATTGGTACAGTAATTTTACAAAATGCAGAAACGATAAGATTCATAACAACCAATGGTAATTTAATACCAGTAACGGAATTGAAACTTGGAGATGGGGTGCTTGCTTACACGAAGATGCCATCTGGTCGACATTTTGGACTAGAAGTCAAGGAATTCATAGTAGAAAAATAATTTATTCTTTGAAGCGGTTAAATGATTTTTGTTTATCAGAAAGTTTATTATTTTAAAGTATTCCGAATATGGAGAGAGTTTGAATTACAAATAGGTAATGCTATTTCAACAGAATATAATTGATAAAATAATCACCGGTAATTGTAAAGAGGTGCTATCAAGGATCCCGTCAAATTCAGTTCAATTGACAATTACTTCACCTCCTTACGGAAATGCTATTGATTACGATATGCACGCTTCTGGAGACGAAGGGTACTATCGCGGTAGGACAAAACAGGAGATTAGTGATTATCTTGAGGAGATGGTAGAGGTTTTTAATGATAGAGTTTATCGAGTTTCAAAAGATGGAGGGTACTGTTGTATAGTTATTGGTAATGAAGTTGTAAACGGAACACTTCAACCACTACCCCACATCCTATTATCAAAGCTTGTTAAGCCATTTGGCAACTGGAATTTACATGAAGAAATTATTTGGCACAAGGTGACAGGTGGAACTAACAGGTACGGTTCGTTTGTGATCAATCCTTATCCAAAATATTATAGGGCAAATATAATGCATGAATTCATTCTCGTGTTGAGAAAAGGAGACGTAAATAGCGGTAGAACTCAACGTCTAGAAATGCTTCCTGCAAAACATGAAGAGTGGACAAAGGAGATCGCAAATTCTGTTTGGCACATCGCTCCGGTACCACCAGGTCTTATTGAACATCCATGTCCGTTCCCAGAAGAAATTCCCTATCGACTGATGAAACTATATTCATATGAAGGAGATATCGTGGTTGATCCTTTCAATGGAAGCGGACAAACTTCGAAAGTAGCTTTTCACTTTCGTCGACATTACATAGGTATAGATATGGTTAAGGAATATGTCAAACTAGCAAGATCACGACTTGTTGATGAGCCGCTGCATATAAGGTCAGAAGCGCTGATTGCAAGTTGGAAAAAAATTCCATCCCATTTTTGTTACCATTGTTAGTATCTTAACTACATCAAATTTCGAAACCAAGCAGCGTATGTATGGAAGATGCACATTATAGTCTTGCCAGGACCCTCCAACCAAAGAGTGCTGTTCAGCAGCACACTTTACAAGGTATATGTGTTATTATTGATTACATCGTGTGGCACCCAATTGTACCGTCTCCAATCAAAAGAATGATATGTTGTTGCTCGCTAGTGCTAATCGATATAATTGCCAATTGAAAAGAATTAATTTGTCAATATAGAAGATTAATATGTTGGGAAAAGCACATTTTACTTCCGCCGCATTGGATGATTTTATAGCTTCATCAGATAAGAATCAAGCAAATGAAGGGGATCTCACAAACTTTTTTCTGTCTTGACAATTATCATGTTGAGGAAACATATGCAAAGCCAAATTAAGACATATTGCATCATTGGAGATCCTATTCAATATTCACTGTCCCCTGCAATGCAAAATTCAGCCTTCAATTCACTTGGTCTCAATTGCACTTATATTGCATTTAGGGTTCCAAAAGGTGAGCTGGAATTATCTATTTCTTCACTTCGATCCATAAATATAGCGGGATTCAACGTGACGATACCGCATAAAGTAGAGGTCATTAATCATGTTGACGTGCTTGACTCTACTGCTGAGAAGGCTACAGCAGCAAATACTGTTAAAAACGTTGAAGGAATCCTCACGGCTTATAATACGGATGTCTATGGTTTTATTGAGCCGTTATATAAGCGAAATGTAAGCTTTAATGGAATGACAATCCTTCTACTGGGTGCAGGAGGTGCAGCTCGTGCCGTAATTGCTGCTCTTTCAGAGCAAAATGGAATTAGTAAAATTCTAATCGCAAATAGAAATCTGAAAAAAGCAGAAGAGCTTGCAGGAATAGGTGCCAGTCTTGGTTTAAAATGTACTGCCATGGATTTTCATAGTATACAAGAAGCAGCTGCGAGATCACATTTAATCGTTAACTCAACTCCTGTTGGAACGAATAATGAGGATAGCGTCATAGATTACGAACACATAATGAAAGGTAGCATTGTTTATGATATAGTATATAAACCGATGATGACGAATTTGCTTGAGAATGCAAGATATGCAGAAGCACAAATAGTCTATGGATACGAAATGTTAGTAGAACAGGGAGCAAAAGCTTTTGAAATCTGGACAGGAATGACTGCTCCCAGGGAAGCAATGAAAAAGGCTCTCTTTGGATCGTTTGGAGAACCCATATGACGAACAAAGTTCGAGCGACGATGCACGGAGCTATTTCTATCGTTAATGCGATTGCGACAGGTAAAGGCTCGGCATTAGGCATTTCTTTGAAGGTAACTGCTGAGGTATCGTTGGAAAATGGACAAGGCATTAAATTTCATAGGACAAAAGATAACAAGTTGCTCAGAAACATAGTTTACAAGACCATTCCAGCAGAGATAATCGCTAATAATATGGTATCTATACATATAGAATCTGAAATTCCTTTGGGATTCGGCTTAAAGAGCTCGAGTGCGGTTTCCAATGCTGTTGCATTAGCATGCAGCAGACTCATCGATAGCAATAGGGGCGATTATACAGTTTTGGATATTGCTGTAAGTGCATCTTTGGATGCGAAAGTCACCGTCACAGGGGCTTACGATGATGCTGCTGCATGCTATTTCGGTGGCTTCGTCTTAACTGACAACTATGCACGCAATTTAATTCGCCGAGAAAAGGCTCCAGACAATCTCTATGCAATAATTCTGCTTCCACAGGGTACATCGCGCGGAAATATAGATAAATTGAGTATAATGTCAGACTTTTTCATAAATGCGTTTAACTTAGCTGAAGCAGGTGAATATTGGAAAGCTATGAAATTGAATGGTGTCCTTGCATCTGCAGCGTTATCCGTGAATTACGAGCCCGTACTGGCAGCATTAGAAAGGCATGCATTAGGAGCGAGTGTATCTGGCAACGGGCCCTCTGTGGCGGCAGTAGCTTACGAAAATCAAATAGATGATATTAAATCTGTGTTTGGGGACTTCAATGGGAATATTCTAGTTTCCAAGATAAACAATCAGAAGGCAAGTGCAGAAAAAATAATTGGTTAAAGTCCATATAAAAAAGTCAACAATAGGTGGAGTTCTAAGGTGTCCCTCAAGCAAGAGCTACAGCCATAGAGCAATCGCTATTGGATCTCTTGCCGAGGGAAGATCAGTTATTACGAATATTTTGCTTTCCCGTGACACTCTTGCGACGCTTGCAGCCTGTAGGTTATTGGGTGCGGATATAAACCAGAAAAATACTACTTTGTATATAGAAGGCAAACATAGTTACGAGGCCCCTGAAAACATCCTTAATGCCGAGAATTCCGGTACGTCAATCCGAATACTGACTGTAATGGCTGCATTAGTCAAAAAAGGATTCACGATTATAACTGGAGATGAGAGCCTTAGAAAAAGACCAATGCGGCCTATACTAGATGCTCTCACCCAGCTTGGAGTTCATTGCTATTCTAGCAAGTTAAATGGTAAGGCACCTCTTCTTGTGAAAGGAGGAGGAATTAAGGGAGGAGTGGCTACTATCAATGGAGGTGTTTCAAGTCAGTTTGTTTCTGCCCTCTTGATTTCGTGCATATACGCAGATTCTATGGTGACAATAAGGATTAATGGAGAGCAAGTGTCCAAGCCATATATCGAAGCTACAATGGCAACCATGAAAGCATTTGGTGTTACAATAAATTATGAACCAAGCGTTTCAGAATATTACATTCAGAATAAAGAATATAGATCTGCAGTTTTTGATATTCCAACAGACTTCTCAGCTGCCGCCATGATTCTTTCAGCAGGTGTTCTAGTTGGTGATGAGGTTACGATAAATGGCCTCAATTTTGGATTACCACAAGGCGATTCACACATAATAGATATTATTCGAAAGATGGGAGGTAAAATCAAAGTTGAGAAAGAAAAAGGTGAAGTAACGGTCTACGGTTCCTGTACTTTAGAGGGAGGGGAGTTCAATCTTGTTGACACTCCTGACCTTCTACCTGTAGTTGCTATATTGGCGTTAAAAGCAAGTTCTCCCGTTAAGATAGACGGCATAGCTCATGCAAGATTCAAAGAAACGGATAGAGTAGCAAATATCACTTCGCAGTTAATGAAACTCGGTGCAACCATTAGGGAACGAAACGATGAAATGGTAATAAATGCTCCTGAAGTTTTGAAAAATGCAACACTTGAGGCATTTAATGATCACAGGTTATTTATGGCATTTACTATTGCATCAATGCTAACAGAAAAATCAAGCGTGACAAGTGCAGAATCTGTTGATGTGTCATATCCGAGTTTTATACAAGATATGATAAAATTGCGCGCATCTATAAGACTAATGCCAGATAGAGAATAACTGCTATTTATATAAATTAAGGATAAAATAGATTAAAATTAAACAGATTTGATATTTTTGCTTGAAGAATATGGCTCTGAACTTTAATTTTCGATCGTGGCCAAAAAGCCAATATATAGAACAGGATTAATTTTGGCTGTATTTAGACAATGGCGGGAAATATACTTGGCGAACGCTTTGTAGCTATGAGTTTTGGTGAAAGTCATGGCAAGTGTATCGGAGTGGTAGTTGATGGTTGTCCAGCAGGTTTAAGACTCGATGAGACAGATATACAGTCTCAGCTTGATCTAAGAAAACCAGGCCAGTCCATAATCACCACACAGCGTAGGGAAGAGGACAAGGTTGAAATCATTTCAGGGGTTTTCAACGGTTTTACTACAGGTGCACCTATCTGTATGACAATATGGAATAAGGATTCTGATTCACGACCCTATGATTTGATTAAAACAAAACCACGACCGGGACATTCAGATTATCCGGCGATGGTAAAGTATGGTGGCTTTACAGACTACAGGGGCAGTGGGAGATTCTCAGGTAGATTGACTGCTACTCTTGTAATGGCAGGAGCGATTAGTCAGAAATTATTAAGGCATTCTATCGGAATAGAAACCGTAGCATATACCATACAAATTGGGGACATTAGGTCCAGTGAGTTGTCTTTAGAGAAGGCAAAAAAAAATAGATATACAAACGATGTAAGGTGTCCTGACGCCGAAACCGCCGAGAAGATGAAATCTGCAATTATGCAAGCAAGACGAGATGGTGACTCATTGGGTGGGATCATCGAATGCGTCAGCGTGGGTTTACCTATAGGATTTGGCGAACCAATATTTAGTTCGTTAGAATCTGATCTCAGTAAGGCAATTTTCAGCATTCCCGCGGTAAAGGCAATCGAATTTGGTTCAGGTTTCGAAGGTTCAAAACAAAGGGGATCTAAGAATAATGATTTGTATGTTAAGCAAGATGGTAAAGTGATTACCAAGACTAATAATTCGGGTGGAATTCTTGGGGGATTATCAAATGGTATGCCGATTATAATCAGGATAGGCTTCAAACCAGCAGCATCAATAGCCAAAACCCAGCATACCGTTGATGTTTCGACTGGTTCAGAAGTTGCGCTTAATGTCCCTGGAAGACATGATCCATGTGTCGTGCCAAGAGCTCCGCCCGTAGTAGAATCAGTTGTAACTATGGTGTTAGCTGATCATGCTCTTAGAGGTGGATTTATCCAACCTGTATTAAAGAAGTGATTTGAAATAGCTAACAATGAAGACTTAAACAAACTGCGCTCAGAAATACTAGAATTAACGGCGAGAATCATGTATCAAGTACATGAGAGGATGCAAATCTCAAGGCAAATCGGTGAAATTAAAAAGAAACTGAATATGGAGGTTAATGACGAAAAAGTTGAGCAGGACATTCGAAAATCTATTTTAAAAATATCTAAGGAGATTGGAATGGATACAAGGTTTTGTGGAAGACTGCTCAATATTTTATTGATGGAATCTGTTAGATTACAGCAAAATCAACAAAATGGTGAATTACCCCGACAAACGCATTTAGGTATTTTTATGAAGGCTAAGCAACTTGAAGCAGTTGGGAAAAAAATTATTCATATGGAGGTAGGAGAACCTGACTATCCCCCTCCGAGAACCGTTAAAACTGCTTTAGCTCGAGCCTATGATAACCGTCAATATCATTATACTGAAACAAAAGGGATTCCAAGGCTGCGTCAAGCCATAGCAGTAAAGGTTGGTAACAGCATAACAGAAGATCAAGTTATGGTTACATTAGGAGCAAGATTTGCTGTTTTCAGTGCCTTTACTTCACTCCTTAAAGCAGGAGATGAAGTGATTTCGATAGAGCCTGCATGGCCTGCATATAAAGAATGCGCCGATTTCATTGGAGCTAAAACCAACATTTTAAAGACAACATTAGAGGAGAAATGGGATCCTGATATAAAAAACCTTGCAGACATGATAAATAGTAGCACAAAAATGATTGCTATAAACTATCCAAATAATCCCACAGGCAGGATCCTAGAGGATAAGACAGTACGACAAATAGTTTCTCTGGCACAGGATAATGATCTATACATCCTCAGCGATGAGGTTTACTCAGACTACGCCTTCAATCATTTTAAAAGCATTTTGGGATACAATTATGACAAAAGCATTATGATATCTTCTTTTTCGAAAGGTCATGCTATGACTGGTTTTAGAGTGGGATACGGAGTCGCTAACAAAGAAACTATTGGTAAAATGGCCAAAGTTCAAGCCACTGCACTTACTTGCGTTCCAGAACCGATGCAGTATTGTGCTTTGGCTGCATTAAAAGTCAACAATAGTTCTATCCAAAATAAAAAGAGAATTAAGAAAAGATTGGACCTCGTTTCCAACAGATTACGAAACATGTCTCTTCCATTTGTTGAACCTGACGGAGCAATGTATGTCTATCCAAAGCTGAAGAAAGGGGTAGGCAACGATATTGCAGTTGTAGAAAGACTACTTGATTTAGGTGTAGCTCTAGCTCCAGGAAGTGGCTTTGGTGAATCCTATCGTGAATTTATTAGAATTTCCGCATGCCAACCAACTTACATTTTGGAGAAAGGGTTAGATGTTTTAGAGTTAGCTATTTCTTTGGGTTAGCATGGAATGATAAAAGAAATAGCAGTCATCGGAGCTGGAGGAAATATGGGTTGTTGGTTTTCAAGATACTTCAATAACAAAGGAATAGGACTTTCAGTTTATGATATTAATCCAGCTTCCATGAAATGTTCTTCTAATACAATAATTTACGAGAATATTACGAACTGCGTACAAGGCGCAGATCTGGTACTGGTTTGTGTACCAACAAAAACTACCCCCGTAATGATACATGAATGTGCTTCAAAAATGAAACCAGGAGCCATCTTAGCAGAGATATCGTCAGTAAAGCAACAAACCTCCATGGCTCTTAAAAAAATTTCAAGTAAAATCAAACCACTTTGCATACATCCAATGTTCGGACCCGGAAGAAAGGATTTGAAACAAATGAAAATTCTGTTGATTCCAGTCAGAAACGAAGAAAATGAGCTCAAGATTCTAAATGAAATATTTGAGGAAGCAATAGTAGTGGTTATCCCGAACGCTAAGATCCATGATGAATTGATTGGTGTCGTACTAGGGCTAACGCATTATATAAATATGGTATTTGCAGGCACTATCTCCAAACAGGATCTTTCTTATTTAAGGGACGTTACTGGTACCACCTTTGAAATACAATCACTCCTGGCAGCAAGCATCATGACAGAGGAACCTGATTTGCTCATATCTCTCTTGCTGGAGAATCAATCTGTTAAAAAGCATATCCAAAACTACTTAAGTGAATCTAATAAGGTTGCGAGATTGATCTTCAATGAGAATGATTTAGATCTCAAGACAAAATATTTAAAGACAAGGTCAATTCTTCAACAGCACCAGAATCTAGAATCGTCTTATAAACGGATGTATCAAATTGTTGAAAAACTGAGAGATTATAAAGGGACGAGAATTATTCCTGAAGGTAAAACTCAGGAGATTAATAAAGATTAAAGGTTTGTTTCAAGGTAAGACTAGGCTCTGTTCAATTGAACATACCTTCAAAAATCATTTTGTTATGCATATATACAAACAGATTCGGCCAATTTATTACATGCTCTAATTTGCTATACTCCTGTCGCTAAGTGAGAGCCTAGGACGAATATGGGAAATGCATATTGCCAGTACTAGCGTAATCAATTCTACCAGCCATTCAAGGAATAATCCAAAAATGCTGCTACTAAAATGTTTATTTGTACTCAGATTTATGTATGGGTTGAAATGAACAT
>Ga0207663_10000288_pt1 | contig 21931 bp, 30 predicted proteins | sample LARL53metaG_FD_184346 | JGI IMG/M metagenome (GOLD analysis project Ga0207663, IMG submission 184346) | Corn, switchgrass and miscanthus rhizosphere microbial communities from Kellogg Biological Station, Michigan, USA - LAR L5-3 metaG... | ecosystem: Host-associated > Plants > Roots >...
CAATTGCAGTGTCGGCTGTTAACGGATTGAGCTTCCCACAAGTTGTAGCTGTTGGTGATGTAAATACTGGTGGTGTTGCTATTTCTAGCGGCTCTGCTTTGTATCCACCACCACAGTACACTCCAATTGGCACAGCTGGTGTTAATACAATTAACGGACCAGCAATCAAGGGCGCATTTGTAAACAATACCGCCCAAGGTTTTGTAATTGGAAACGGCGCTGCAACCACTAACACGTCAGCAGCTATCATGGCGGCTAACGATGTTATTGAGTGGAGAGCATATCTCCATGATTACTCAAGCCCATAAAGCTTGTAGTAATTGATGCGTTATAGCATCTTGAGGAAGGGGTTAAAATCCCTTCCTTAATGAGGATTTTATGACATCAGTAGGCACAGTAATTTCATATCCAATACCGCCTTATCAGAATCTACCTATCAAGGCGACGTATTATAAACCGAGTCAATATTTCATCGAAGATGTTACGCTCGGTGTTACAACCATTGTTACTACAACAGAAGATGTAAACTATGTTGTGGGTCAGCTAGTTAGGTTGATTATCCCGCCACAATTTGGATGCCGACAGCTGAATGAATCACAGGGATATGTTTTATCACTACCAGCTCTGAATGAAGTTGAAATTAGCATAGATTCGTCCAGAAACGTTGATAACTTTGTTTCATCAAATGCAGCAACACAACCACAAATTCTCGCTATTGGAGATATTGCTAACGGTCAAATAAATAGTAGTGGTAGTGTAAGGCAAACAACTTATATTCCTGGAAGTTTCATCAATATATCACCATTATGAGGTAAAAATGGCTCAAAAACCCAATGTGAACTCTGCAGCAAGGAAGGAAATGGATAAATCAGAAAAGCAATTTGATGATTTCCAAGAGCAAGTTAGCGCTCTCACATTAGACAGAATGAATAAAGCTCCTCTTCAGGAAGTAGAGCCACAGACAAAAATCGCTCAACGTGATATTGCTAAGTCTAAGGATGTGTATTTAAAGCCGATACGCTCTATTGGATCTAAAGAGAAATTTAACGAAGAATACAGAGACCAATGGAACCACGATAAAGAATATATCCACATGGTGTTTGAAAATCGTGAAGTCATTGGAGAGACAATAGATTGTTGGACGAAACCCTATGCAGGAGTTCCTGCTGAAGAATGGATGCTTCCCACTAATAAGCCTGTTTGGGTTCCTAGATACGTGGCAAAGCAAATTGCGAAATGCAAATACCATAGGATGCGTACGGAAGATAGAACAACAAATGCAGAAGGGGGAATGACTTACTATGGATCCATGGTGGTTGATCAAACTATTGCCCGGCTTGATGCGTATCCTGCGCAAAAAGAAACGCCAATGTTCATGGGGGCTTCTGGTTTTTAATGAATCTTCTATCTGACATCATCACATACGTTCGTAGGATCATCAAGAGTCCTTCTAATTCACAAATTAGCGATGCCTTAATTATTGATTACATCAATAGATTTTGGATCATGGATGTTGATGCTCGTATTCAGCTTTTTGATTTAAAGACGAAATATCAGTTTCAGACAGCACCTGGGTATGATCAGTACAACATGCCCATGTATGGTTTGCAGACAGAGGCTTCAGATACTGATAACCCTCAAATTATTAACTACTATCCGATGTATCAGGGCTTCTTGGATGCTGTTTATATCAACGGCATTCAAGTGCCTTTTCAGACAGATAAAACGTCGTTTTTTAACATATGGCCAAACATTGTTCAGCAAATGAACGTTGTGACCACAGGTACTGGCGGATCTTCCTATACATTCACATTTCCGATAGCTCCGAATAATAGTAACCCAGTTACCACCCCTTTCCAATATCTCTTGAGGGGGCATGTTGATTTGGGAGGCATCATACAAGTCATTAATAGTAATTCTGGCGTTGGCTATTCAGATCCACCAAATGTCACCAACACACAAGCTTTAACAACAATTCCTGCGGTTCTTCCTTCAAATACTTTTGCTGCTGTGTATATCACTTCTAATGGTGTTGATGGCTCAAACATAGTTGTGAGTGATAGTGGTCAGTTTCTATCTGGGCAGCAAAATTACGGATTGCTAATGGCTCCAGGAACTAATGGGAATGCGAATTCCACGTTGACTGGTGGATATTCTGCCACTATCACAGGAGCAACTCAAGCAAATCCTTGCGTTTTGACATGCGCCAATAGTTTTCAATCGGGACAGTTTGTCACGATAAATAATGTAAGTGGAATGACAGAGCTCAATGGAAATACCTATGAGATTCTTTCTGCGAGCGCGACCTCAATTTCTATCGATGTAGATTCTACCGGATTTACGGCATATACCTCTGGAGGTACTGCCTCGACTAACTTTATCAACTATTTCACAGGTCAAGTTAATGTCACTTTCCCAACTACTGTTCCTGCTGGTGCAAATATCAACGCTCAATGTTATTTATTTCAGTCAGGACTGCCTCGTGGGGTGCTTTTTTACGACAATACTTTAACATTAAGAAGCCCGCCAAGTCAGCAATATCTAGTGGAACTTGATGCATATCTGACCCCGGCTGGTTTTCTTGCGACAGGGCAGTCTATCCAGTTTGCATACATGTCTGAATATATCGCTAGGGGAGCTGCAAGAAAGATTCTTGCTGATACCGGCGATGTTGAGCAATTCAATTTCTACGAACCGTTTTTCAAAGAACAAGAGATGCTGGTTTGGAAGCGCTCACAAAGGCAGTTTACCGCATCAAGAACACAAACGATATATAGCCAAGGAATCAACCAAGGACAATCCGGGTTTAATAATTTGGGAGGCTCTACTTTATGACCAATTTTACTTATACAAGAGATGTTCCAAATCCTCCGAATAATCCTTCTGTAGATGTCCCCAAAATGAAGACTAATACCAATTCTGCGGATGACATTTGGGACGTGGATCACTATGGATTTAATGACAACTTAGGTGGTCTACATAATAAGAGCAGCTACACTCAAAGATTAGTAGCCCCTGCAATTCCCGCTGGAGCAGGGGGTGTAATGTATGGTGGAGCAAATGGTGGAAACACATGGCCAACATGGGTTAATTCTTTAGGAAACATTGCATTAACTATCAAAGTACCATCAATTGGTCCAAGCGGATATGTCTCCTTACCTGGTGGTCTATATATGCAATGGGGGACAGATACTAAAACTAGTGGAGGAAGTGTAAGTTTCCCTTTAGCTTTTCCTACAGCATGTTTTGGGGTCAATTGCACTGTCGTTGAAAACAATAACAATAGGCATTTTGTTTTTGTGAAAACTGTTTCCACTACTGCCTTTACAGTAGCATCCCGGGATTCAGGCGGTAATGATGAATCTAACACTTTCTTTTGGATTGCATTAGGTAACTAAGATGGGCGAGAAAATTGTTGTCGGACCCATCGACAGGGGCTTAAGGAACGACCGTACAGCATTTAATATCGATAACGATTCTTTTCCTACTTTAGTGAACGCATATCAGTGGAGAGGTCGCGTTAAAAGGAAAAGAGGTACGGAATTTCTTGGAAGACTTACTAGGTTTTTCAATTCAACCATTTCTTCATATTCATCTACATCCACAATTACTCTTGCGGCCATTACTGGTGCTGGAAACCTGCTTACAGGATTTTCACTGCAAACAAATGGGAATATTGTTCCGGGAACTGTGACAATCACTATCGGAGCAAATGTATATACCGATGTTAATGAAGATGGGACGCTAACTGGCCCTCATCCTGGAACTATAAATTATGCCACCGGTGGTATAGCCATTGTTGCAGAAGCTGGAAATAATGCTTCAGCGGTCTTTAGATATAATCCAGACTTACCTGTGATGGGCCTTGAAGAGTTTGTTATTACATCCAACCCTTTTCCTGGAACCTTGGCTTTTGACATAAAATATTCATATAACATCAATACAGCTTTGCCATATTCAATAACTGATGTCAGCTTTTATAAAAACTTAGCTACCGCTACCTATCCTGGATATATTCAGAAGACCAACTGGACTCCCACAACATGGAATGGACAGGATTATCAACAATTTTGGACGGTCAATTATGAAAATGCCTTGTGGGCCACAAATGGTATCAACGTTCCATTTAGTATCACAAATATCGGGATGCAATATAAGCCAATAGTCACTGTCACGGTGACTGCTGGTGGGCCTCCAGCAATAGTAACTTTGCAAATCACCGGTCATGGATTGGTTGTCGGTGATTTTTTATTTATAAATGAGGTCGTCACCACGACAGGAATCAATTTTCAAACTGGATATGTGATTGCTGTTATTGATGCAAACAATGTCTCCGTTGAGTTTCCAAATGCCACTATAGCAACAAATGGAACTGGGGGTATTGCTCAATACTTAACAAACCGATCAGACACTACTATAGATAGCCTTCGTTGGTATGATGGAGATCCTACAAGTGGTTCTACGACGCCAACTTTTGTGACGGGGCATGGATGGGTAAATTTTGCTCCACCATTATCTCAGAGCAATTTTTCTATTGGGGGATTGCCAGCCGCCAAATATTATTTGGTTGGGGCAAGAATGATTTTGCCCTTTAAGGATAGATTGTTATTTTTTGGCCCTGTGGTGCAAACGTCAGCGGCAGGGAGCCAAGTTTATCTGCAAGACACGATCATTTATAGTCAAAACGGAACGCCGTATTATACCTCTTCCTACACAAACACACCTTCCGCAACAGTCGATACTCCGACATCTGCAACCAACGTCTTTACAGCTATACTTGTTCCTCAAAATCAAACAGCAACACCTTCGGCATATTTTTGCGATAGCACAGGCTTTGGAGGCTTTGTAACAGCAGGGGTAAACAAGCCTATTATTACAGCTTCTTCCAATGAAGATGTGATTATTGTAGGCTTTAATCCCAACTTGCAAACACGCTTGGTTTATAGTGGAAATGATATTGTGCCTTTCAACTTCTTCGCGATCAATTCTGAGCTTGGTTCAAGCAGCACTTTTTCTTCCGTTAACATGGACCAAGGTGTCGTCACAAAAGGTCCAAGAGGCTACATAATTACTTCACAAACGCAAACTGCAAGGATCGACCTAGATATTCCAGATCAAGTTTTCGAAGTAAGACTAACTGACAATGGAAATGAACGCGTGTGCGCACAAAGGGATTTCATCAATGAGTGGATGTACTTCACTTATCCAAGTTCATCATCCGAATATAGATTCCCTACCCAATCTTTGTTGTACAACTATAGAGACCTTTCTTGGGCTGTTTTCAACGAATCCTATACTACATATGGACAGTTCCAAAAGCAAACCGGCATTATTTGGTCAACAGCCGGGGATAAATATCCCACATGGAATGATTGGACTGATCCTTGGGATGCAGGGGAGTCTCAATTGCTTCAGCCAGATGTTCTAGCTGGTAATCAACAGGGTTTTGTTTTGATTAAAGATGAAGGAACTGGAGAAGGGGAGTCGTTATACATTCAGAGCTTTTCTGGAAGCACGGTAACTTCTCCAGATCATTGTTTGAACGACGGTGACTATATCATTATCAATGGAACAATTGGCGATATCGGCTCACAAGTCAATGGTAAGGTATTTCAGGTTGCAAATGCCACTACAAACACATTCGATCTAAATCCTGATATCACCTCTGCAACATATTCTGGAGGCGGTTTAATCACCAGAATTTATGTTCCAGATATTCAGACAAAGCAATTTCCTGTTGCTTGGTCCATGTCTAGAAAAACAAGAATCGGACCCCAGCAATATCTGTTAACGACAACAGCAAATTCTCAAGTTCAACTGCTCATCTTTTTAAGCCAAAACGCTTCTTCGGCATATAATGAAGGTGCGATTGTCCCTGATCCTATTTCTGATAACAACGCTTTAATATATAGCACCGTGCTCTACACATGTCCTGAAAGCACAAATTTAGGATTAACTCCAGCAAATGTTAATTTGCAAATGCCCACAGCGGTTCAGCAAGATCAAATTTGGCACCGAATGAATACATCGCTACTTGGTGATACAGTACAGCTCGGTTTTACTCTATCGGATGCTCAAATTAGAGAACTCGATGACATTGATGATCCTTCTGATATTACTGGCGCCACACAAGCCACAAAATGTGTTCTGACCTGTAATGGTAACTTTGCTTCAGGTCAATTAATCACAATTTCTGGGATATCTGGAATGACAGAACTCAATGGAAACACATATCAGGTGATATCTTCAACAACAACGCATGTCACAATTGATGTAAATTCTACGGCATTTACCGCATATATTTCCGGGGGGGAGGCAACTCCAGTGGCATATCTGAACCAATTTTCCGAAATAGAATTGCATTCTATCATTATTGATGTACAGCCATCGCAGGTATTGGCATGAGTTCTAATGTGGTTAATCAAGTTTCTTTCTTGAGAACCTCAAGGGAATTTCCGGAAGAACTTCACACCCTTGCTGTAGAAATTAACAAAGGTTACATTGACATTGCAAACGCTGTAAATTCCAGGACTATTGGAATTTTCCCGAAAAATAGGCCCGCAATTACTGGTGAATCGTGGTTTATCACAAGCCAAAGACAACAAACATTAAGGCAAGTTTATACATTTACCTCAGCCGGGAGCATACCTCATGGAATCAATTTTGCTACAATTGCAGGATTCACTGCCATATATGGGACAATCTATACTGGGACTAATTGGATTCCTCTACCTTACGTTGATGTTGTTAATGCAACAAATCAAATAAGTGTTATAGTCAACTCAAGCAATATAGTGATTTCTGCGGGAGCTACAGCGCCTACTATATCCAGTGGGTTTGTCGTTCTGGAATGGCTATCAAATGTGTAAAGGCAGGTTATTATGAGTTCAATGACAGGATATGGCGGAATGTCAAATGCTACAGGCTCGTCGATGAAACGTGGCGGTCGTCCTGGTGATGTCATTCCTAAAGGTTATCGTGGTGGACAGCTTCAGCAATTTTCCCCTGAGCAGATGCGTTTATTCCAGTCTTTGTTTTCTCATGTGGGCCCAGATAGCTTTTTGTCTAAATTAGGAATGGGTGATGAAGAGACTTTCAATCAAATGGAAGCTCCTGCATTAAGACAATTTAGTGGTTTGCAAGGTAATATTGCTTCTAGATTTAGCGGCATGGGAATGGGGGCTCGCAAAAGTAGTGGTTTCCAAAATACCATGAATCAAGCTGCATCAGATTTTGCTCAAGATTTAGCCTCGAAACGAGCAGATTTGCAAAGGCAGGCGATTTTGGATTTGATGGGGATTAGTAATTCGTTACTCGGTCAGCGTCCGCAAGAGAAATTTTTATTCGAGAAACAAAAGAAATCTAGCGGTGGATTTGGCGGAGCTATTGGAGCTGGTTTGGGAGGATTAGGTGGATTTTTAGCTGGTGGTCCAGCCGGTGGTCTTGCTGGTGCTAAATTAGGTTTCGGCGTAGGTTCAGCATTTTAAGGAGTTCATATGGTTCAAGTTTTAGCTGCGGCTCAAAGAAAACCAAGTTTTGGAGAAAGACTCAGTGCTGGCGTTGGTAGAGGATTAGAAGTTGGTCAGCAATTAATGGATCAACATAAACAGCAAGAACAACTGGAAAATGCTCGTACACGTCTATCACAACTCACCGGATTTGATTTAACCGGATTTAGCCCAGAAATGCTTGATGAAGTTGGTAAACAGTATTTTCATGGTCAGAATCAGATGGCCCTTGAAGAGTTAAAGCAACAAGGAAAATCAGGGTTAATGCAAGAAAAACAGGATTTTCTTTCTCGACTTTTTGGAGGATCTCAACAATCTTCAAAATCAATCGCACAAGATAATGAAAATCTACAAGGAAACTATAATCCTGCTGAAATTTCTGATGCAGATATTGCTCAGGCAACTGCAATGGATCCCACATTAGGAAGAGAATTAAGAGCAGCGAAAGATGCCGCTGTCAAAGAAAGAAGATTTGAAAGGGAATTTGAAGAAAAAAAACGATTAACTTCTCCTGAGCATAGACGCGAACAGCAAATTGAATCTTCACAAGCCCAAGCTGATGTTAAATACAATCAAACTCTTCAGGAAGCGTCTAAGCAACATGAATTGAAAGAACAAACGTTAAATCGTCTTGATGCCTTAAATAAAAAAGGGGTCACAGGAAAACCATATGAAAAGCTTTTAGAAAAATTCGGTCTTGTAGCTTTAACCTCTGAAGGCCGTCGAGAATTTGCTGCCGATGTTAAAAATCTTATCACAGACATTAGAAGCATTCTTGGAGCCCAATTTACAGGATTTGAGTTCCAAACCATATTGAATGCTTATCCTAGCCCAGACTTTAGCAAAGAAGCCAATACAGCGATCATAAAAAATCTTAAGGATTTTCAAGATATTAAGAAGAAGGAAGTCGAATTTGCCGATAAACTCAAAAAAGAAAATAAGGGGAAGATTCCTTTTGATTTCCAATCTCAGGTGAATGAGAAGGTGCGTGAATATGCCTCAACCAAATTGGCTGATATCAAAGAAAACACCAAAAAGATAATGAATGAAGAATATGGGATATCTTCTGGTAATGTTTTGATGTTTGACCCAAATGGAGAGCCTCTTAATGTACCTCCAGATCAAGTTGATTATTATGAATCAATCGGAGCTGTTATTCCGTGAGTACACAAACTGATCCATTTTCTCAAGTTCGAATAGGCGCAAAAAAAAGCGACTCGTTTACTCCAGAAAAACAAAATGTTTCTGAAAACGATGCATTTTCTCAGGTTAGAATAAAACAATCACAAGATTTTCCTGGGATATATGAGACAGGAAGACATGCTGCTAGAATTGGTTCTAGAATAGCTGAAACAATAGGTGGAATTCCAGGAGATGTTTCTAGTTTGATTCAAAGTGGTGTTTTTTCTGGATTAGAAAAGCTAGTTGGGCAAAAAGCTTCTCCAGAAGCATTTGAAGAAGCAAAAAAATTTAGAGCTCCTACCAGTAAAGAACTAAAGAAATTATCCGAAGAATCTACTGGAGGTTTTACTTCTGCTAAAAATAAAACTGAGAAAACAATCGATGAATATGTAGAAACTGTTTCTTCCCTTCTTGGTCCAATGAAATTTAGAAAGGCCTTAGGAGTTGCTTTAGGAGGGTTAGGAGCAAAAAAGGGGATAGAATTTATTGGATTAGGTGAAGCTCCACAAGAAGCCGGAAAACTTGGCACGATGTTTTTGGCTACGTTATATAATCCTGGGGGGGCCATGAAATACGCATCTTCTCAGTTTAATAAAGCTGATGCGTTATCTAAAGGCGCCTCAATTTCAGCAGCACCATTTGAATCCACTATTGCCAATATGGTCGATGATCTAAGGAAAGGTGTTTCAACATCATCTAAAAATGCTGTCATCAAACCAGCAGAAGAACTGCTATCAAAGGTCAAAAACGGAAAGATTGCTGTCCATGATCTGACAGCGGCAAAAAGGGATATCAATGATTTAATGGGTGAACCAGAAACTCTTGAAGGAGCTAAAAAGCTTCTAAGAAAACTTGGGAAAGAAGTTGATAAAGCTCTGAGGCCTTATGAAAAAGTGAACCCAGCATTTAAAGAAGCTTATCGTCCAGCAAATGAAATTTACGGTGCAGTGAAACAGGGTAATAAGGCTTCGAATTTTATTTCAAAGATTCTTGGGCCAAAATCGGTTTTAGCTGCTGTGGTAGGGGAATCCGTTCTCGGACATCCAGAAGCAATTGTTCCGACTTTAGGAATAGCTGGAGCTGCAATTGGAACTGCAAAGACAGCCGACTTTTTTACCAGATTATCAAAAAGTAAAGCACTCAGGGATTTTTATTCTAAGGCTTTGATCGCAGCTGCTAATGAAGATGCTGCAGCCCTTAGACTATATGAAGGAAAAATTAGGGAAGCTCTGGAGGAGTAAGGGCTTTTTCAACAAAATAAGCCGCAATAATTCCTACAATTCCAGCGAAAAAAATATCCATATTAAGTTTCCAGTTATTTAAAAATCATTCGGAAAAGATGATGGGACCAAGGAGCAATACTAGAAAAAAAGCCATTATCATTATCTATGAAACCTTTTCTCTTTCGGATGTATAGTATCTTGCAGAGTTTCAATGCTTTCTGCTGTTTTTTGATTTGCTTCCCAAATTTTCACTAGAAAAAATATTTGTGCAATCAATGCACATAGGATCATTAAAAGGATTGCTGGTGTCATTATTCGGCCTTTTTTAATTTGCTGTCATCTTTAATCATGCAGCATTCTTTAGCGGAGAATGCCCCCTCAAGTCGACAGAGACGGCGATCAATATCCGTCACTTTCTCGTCCAATTTGCTTAAGGAATTCCATATTATCAAAAGTAATCCAAAATTTAATCCAAAACCAGCGCTCATTATCCAAAGTGTAATTTGAAATTCTGTCATTATTCGGCCTTTTTTAATCTTGAATCGTCTTTGATCATGCAACAATCTTTGGAAGAAAACGCCCCCTCAAGGCGGCAGAGACGGCGATCTAGGTCTAACAATTTTTCATCCATTTTTTCTAATTTCTTTTCCAATTTATCGAATCTCTCGTCATTTTTCTTTTCCATTTGATCAAATCTTTCGTCGATACGTTTAAAACTCATTTCGATTTTAGATTGGTTTAATCCTAGCCTATAAAACATTCCAATTAGAGCTATGAAGAATCCTGATGCGAAAAAAGTGATTATTAATTCAAATGTTTGCATGTTATTTTCCTTCCTTGATTCGCTTCTGTATTATGTTCTCGACCATCTGTTCCATGTCAAAAAGGGCAATTCTATTAATCTCGCTTGCAGGTATCCTAAAAGACGATTTTTTTCCAGAACCCACTCTAAAACCGCTTATGCGGCCGCTTTTTATTGCTTTATATATGGTATTTATGTGCACACCGAGTTTTAGGGCAAATTCTTTAACTGAGTAAAATTCAGGATTCACAACTTTCCACTTTGTTGTTTCCATATTAACACACTAAGCCAAACCATGTCAAAGACAATCAAACTTAAAAAAATGCCTATTGTAAATTGAAATTTTTTGTGTGATTTTGTGGTTTAACAAAGTTTTTACAGGAGTGACGTTATGCCACTAGCATATGGAATCGGCGGTCTAATTAGTGTACCACAGGGAGCGGTTTCTGGATTTGGTGCTCCTCCAGCATCTTTTAAAGGTGATTTAGGACAACAATATTTTGATAAATCTGTAACGTCTCCCGCAGAATATATTTTTAACGGTTCTACTTGGCAAAGTGGTGGTAATGCGTACGCAACAACATCAACAGCTGGTATCGTTCAACTTTCTTCTAACGTCACCACTGATTCTACATCGACAACGTTGGTTCCCTATGCAAAAGCTGTTTATGACTATGGTCAATCTTTAGTCTTGGCAGGAGCAAACATTGCTCAGACAGGTGTTACTGGTATTACGAACTTGGCAACAGATGCACAAGCGGTTGCTGGAACAGCTACAGTTCCAGGGGTAACAGCATTAGCTGTGCAGCCCTCTAACTTAGCAGCTGTTTTCGCAGCACCTCCAGGAACCGGGGGAACAACTCCTGCAGCTGGCGCATTTACAACCTTAACATCTAATAATACCACTACAATAGGAAACGGAAGTGGCATTGTAACTACTATCGGCAATACAGGCGGTGCTGCTGGTATTTCCATGCTAGTTGGAACAGGCAACTTTGCTCTAGATGGCGCTGCTGGTTCTACATATGCCGTAGGTGCTTCAACTACAACAGGCACTATTACAATTGGTGGTACAGCTCAAACGGGAACGATGACATTAGGCTCATCTTCTGGAACAAACATTGTTGCAATAGGTGCTGGAACAGGTGCTACCACTGTTAATATTGCTGGTGGTGCTGGTTCGGCCAAAGCTGTTAACATTGGTACAGGAGCCGTTTCTAATGTTGTTACAATCGGTAGTGTTTCCTCAACATCTGGTATCTCTCTACTTGTTGGTACAGGAAACTTTGCCTTAAACGGAGCTGCTACCTCGACTTACACAGTCGGAGCGGCCACTACCTCGGGATCTATTACGATCGGTGGTACAGCACAAACAGGCGACATGGTTTTAGGTTCGTCTTCTGGTTCAAATGCTCTGAAAATTGCAAACGGTTCTGGTGCAACTACCTTGACGATTGCCGATGTTCAAACTGGTGGTTCTGTAAGTATTGGCGCTGGTATGACAACAGGTACAATATCTGTTGGTGGTACAGGCGCTCACACAGGAACCATTCAAATAGCCCCAGGAACGGGTGCACAGACTATCAATATCGCCCATAGCACCGGTGTTAAAACAATAAATATCGGAGATGGAGCGGCTGCTAACGTTATAACAATTGGTACAACTAACGGGGCTGCTTCTCTAGCATTAAAAGTTGGTACAGGAAATTTCAGTCTGGATGGCGCAGCTTCATCAACCTATGCGGTTGGTGCATCTACTACAACAGGTTCAATCACCATCGGTGGTACTGCTCAAACAGGAGACTTAGTATTAGGTTCTTCTTCTGGAACTAACGCTGTCAAAATTATGAATGGTTCGGGTGCGGGTACATTGAGCTTGGGTGTTATACAAACTGGCGGTGCTATCAATATGGGTACTGCCATGACTACAGGAACCATCACAGTGGGTGGTACTGGAGCACAGACAGGTACAGTTTCTATAGCTCCAGGAACTGGCGCTCAAACAGTGGCAATTGCGACCGGTGGAACAGGTATTAAAACTGTTAATATCGCAACAGGCGCAATAGATAACGTCGTGACCATCGGTACAATTACAGGTGCTGCTTCATTAGCTTTAAAAGTAGGTACCGGTAACTTCACATTAGATGGGGTAACAAGCTCAACATATACAGTGGGAGCTAGCACAACTACAGGTACCATTACAATCGGTGGTACAGCTCAAACAGGCGACCTAGTACTCGGATCATCTTCCGGAACCAATGCTGTTAAAATTGCTAACGGTAGTGGCGCTAGCACTGTAAGCATCGCAGCTGTTCAAACTGCTGGTGCAGTAAACATCGGTACAGCAATGACGACTGGTACTGTATCTGTCGGTGGTACAGCTGGTACAGGCACAATCACAATTGGTGCTGCTACTAACGCCACAGGACAAACCGTTCAAATCCTTTGCGGTACTTCGAACGCTGGCACTAACATCGTTAACATTCTTAACGGTACTACCCCAGCCGCAAGCACAACATTGAATATCATGAACGGTGCCGCATCAGCTGGTACACAGACCTTCAACCTCCTAGCTACAGGTGCTACGAGAGCAGGTGCTGTTAATATAGCCACGGGTGCCGCAGCTCACGCAGTTACGATTGGTCAAGTAACTACTACAATCGCTATCAACGGTCCTACAACCCATACTCTGGCCTCTGGCGCTGCCGTAGCTCTTACAGTTAACGCAGCCTCAAGCTCGGGTACAGCTGTATCTATCACTTCAAGTGGTGTGACTGTTCCAGATATGCTTTCCAATGTTGGTGGTATCAAAGTTACTCCAACAGATGTTGGTGCAGGTGCATCTCCACAAACAGCAAACAATAGACACTTCAAAATTGTATTTAGTGGTGTATCGATTGCTGCAAGCGCGGACCAAGCATTGGTTATCAACAACAGTACAATTACTGGAGTCAATACCGACATCATGTATACCTGGTTCGGTACTACAACTGGTTCCGCAGTATCGTTAAAGAGTGTTGTAAACGCTGCTGGTCAATCTACTTTGACCTTCACAAACGGTGCTGGAGCAACAACTTCCACCTCAAACATCACCGTCATTGGATGGGTAATAGATTAATATTGAAAAATTGATTCAATGGATGATATACGTTCATTGAATCAATTTTAACCAATAGGTAGAGATAATATGCTCAAAAATTTTACCCGTCTTGAGAGTGTTGTAGAAGGCAAAACCGGACAATTTTTTGTGGAATACGACACTCCACTACATTTTGTTAAGGAAATGCTGTTTCAATTTCAGAAATATATCGGACAGATTGAAGATAGCGTGAGATCCCAACAAGAAGCGGCTAAAGAAGAAAGCAAAGAAGAAGTAAATGAGCCTGATTGTAAAACTTGCGAGGAATAAATGGGGTATACAACAAGAGTAGCCTGGGAAACTTTAAGAAGCATTAATTCTACAACCTTAACGGGTTCTTATCAAGCTCTTGGGACTCCATTGGCTAATGCCTCATATAAGTTGAAATTAGTCAATAATTCCACTTCTCTTGTTACCATATCCATTGATGGCATCAACGACATTGATGTGGCTCCAGCAAGCTCATTTTGGCTGTATGATGAAGACGTTACTCAAAATCATGAAGGCGTCCCTGCTGGAACCCAAATATATGTTAAGGGGAGTGCAGGCACCGGTTTAATATATCTTGTATCTAAATATTTGATTGTAAATTGAGGTGATTCTTGAGCCAAGCAGGAATGATAAATACAAGTTCCGGTCCAGTTCCTCCAACAGTTGCGACAAGCTATGTAACTGATGTTAACTCACCAGCTATTCCAGCAGCAAACGTTCTTAATGTTTTTGGTAATGACACAACAGCCAATAGTAATAACGGAATTCAAACAGATGGTAGCTCTGGAAGTAACACTTTAACGGTACAACTCACAAACCGTCTACAGGGCACAGGGACAACTGTAGGTGCTACCACAGCAGATTTAGTAACGTTTTCGTTAGGAGCCACGCCAGGTGCGTATAATTTTGAATTGAAGATTGTGGGTTATACTACAACTGGTCCCGCTGCAACAGGTTTCACTATTTTAGGAACTATGCGAACATCAGGCGCAGCAGCGACACTTGTGGGAACTCCAGATGAAACCGTTATTGAAGATATATCCATGTTAGCTTCTGACGTTGATATGGTGGCTTCAGGAAATAATTTGATTATACGATCAACTGGCGTTGCTGGTTTGACCATCGATTGGAACGTGGTAGCAACTTACGTATTTATAAGCTAAAGAGGTATCATGGGCGGTTTTGCAACATACGATAAGGGCGGCGGAATACCAGGTACCACAGTTTATGCTGATAACGTGGATTTTACAGGAGTTACACGAACAAACACGATCACAACGAATGGCCAACTTTTAATTGGTGCCACAACCGCTAATGCGGGTGGCAATCACATTAACGTAGGTCAAATCACTTCTCCTTTAGGAACCATTACTGTTGGATATTCATCTCCAAATATTACATTGGAAGTAGCTGGGGGAGCTTCTGCGGTTGAACATTTGACAGGAGATACTGGCGGTCAACTTAATCCCACAGCAAACAATTTTAATATTTTTTCTTCTACAACAGGTCCTGGAACAACCCCAATCCAAGTTGCTGGTTCTGGAAGTACTTTATCGATAAACTTACAAAGATCTCAAGCGATAGCAGCTGCTGATATGACCAAAGTGGGTCTATCTAATTTTAATAGCAATCAATTTAGTGTCACAAGTACAGGCTTTGTTTCGATCATTAATGGTGGCTTTACCTGGACAGATGTTACAGGAGCAACACAAACATTAGCTGTACAAAATGGATATCTTACTGATCGTGGAGGTGGAGTAACATATACTCTTCCTGCTACGGCTGCAATTGGTGATGAAATAAGAATTGTTGGAAAATTGGGATTAGCCACAATCACTCCAAATGCTAACCAACAAATTTTAATAGGATCTTCCTCTGGAGCTGTCGGAGTAACTGGTACAGCTGCTTCAAATAACGTTGGTGATTGCATTGATCTTATCTGCATTACATCTGGTGCATCTACAGTATGGCGAGCGGCCAATGTTGTTGGAACTTGGACATTAACTTCATAATAGGATGTTATGGCAACTACTCCTGGAAATGCTATCAATGAAACAACCACTGGTATATGCGGTTTTACTGGAACTGCCTTTACTGGAACTGCTGTAACCCAACATGGTCAACTTGTCGGTGGAGCAACTTCAAGCACTTTAACTAATCTTGGTGTAGCCTCAAATGGTCAATTGCCAATCGGAAGTTCCGGCGCTGATCCTACTCTTGCTGTGCCCACATCGACTGGAGGGGCATTCACAACAGGAGCAGGAAGCCTTTTATATATCCCTTCAAACTATACTGACGGCTATAGCAATATCGGGATTACTTATAGCGCAGGCACATTCACAGTTAACTCAGCAAGTGGTTCCGCTTTTTCGGCGACAAATCCTGGATATGTAGTTTTCAATAACGGAACGACTCCTGGACAACTTGTGACAATATCTGTTACCGCAAACCAAACATTTACGGATGGTTCAGGGGGAAGCACGGCCACACAGCGTTTTGGTTTAATTGCATCTGATGTATGGGGTGCAAATGATATTCCTTTCTTCTTATATGCGGTTCAAAAGTCAGATCAAACGGCCATAGCTTTCATGATTTCAAGAAATCCAGCTGCTAAGGTTGCTCCAGCAGCAGCATCGATAGGACAATCTGGATCGATTGTGAACGTGGGTCAAAACGATTTCTTTAGTTTAGCAGCTATTACCACTTCTCAATATGCTGCTCAACCATGTGTGTTTCTAGGATGCTTTAGAATGCGTTTTGTAGGAGCTACAAATTCTTGGACTGTGCAAACTTTATCAACAGCTGATGGAATTGGAAGAAATTATGACAACACCACCTTTAATTTTCCCGTTGCTGTTCAAGGTGCTGCTGCTGGTACTTTCTTTCTTGCAAACGGTGGTACAGCTCCAATATATACGAATCAAGCATGTTCCTATAATGTAATGAGAAATGGTACCGTTACGCTATATTACAATTGTAACACAAATTCAACCGCAGGTGTAGGAGCTGTGACAGCTAAGCTCACAACTCCTTACATACAACCATCAACATTTTTATATAATGGTGGAGCTGAGTTTATAGCAACAGGATCAAACACTATTTTTTCTTTTGGTTTAGAATCCGATTCAACACCACAACCTCGTATTATGTTTTGGCAATCAGGAATTGTTGGTTTTACAGCCAACACAACATTTGCGGCTAATACTCAATTTAAAATCACTGCTTCTTACGAACCGTTTTTAGGAACATAAAAAACTTTTTTGCGAAAAAATTCATTTCTTTGATATGTGGAATGTTCCAACATACTCAAAGGAAAAACATGAAACTCTTTTTTCTATTCGTTTTTAGTTTCTCATTACTGCAAGCAGAACAAGTTGAAAAAAATCCATATAACGCAAATGACTGGATCGATTTAAAGAAAATTCATGTCTCTAGGCACTCCCCAAGCCAGGAACAGGTTATTTTTCTTAATACCTATACAGGGGTAGGTGTCGATCCTGAAAAAGGAGATTACTTAGATTCTGGGGTATGGCATGTAATCGACATTTCCGAACAAATTCCCAAAAAAGCAAAGGCCATCAATATTGGTGGCATCATGATAATCACTCGTGGGTTAAATGAAGAAACTGCGAATATGACAATAAACTTTAGGAATTTTGAAGAAGAAAAAGAATACATTTACCAAGGTCAAGTCATCGAAAATCTTCATAGTGGTCAAAGATCACCAATATCAATTTGGGTGCCAGTGACAGACGGAAAATTCGAATTTAAATGGGACCGTCGATATGATGGGGAATACCCGCAATGGGCTAGTTATTGTTTAAATTTATGGATAAACGCATGGGGGGAGTAATGAAAACCAAAGCAAAATCAAAAGTCGAAAAAGTAATGAAGGAATACAAGGCCGATAAACTTCATAGTGGATCAAAAAAAGGACCTATTGTAAAAAATCAAAAGCAAGCTATTGCGATTGCATTGTCAGAATCTCGCAAAGCCGGAGCTAAAATTCCCAAAAAAAAAGGTAAATGACATGGATAAGCAAATCAGAAAAGCCAAAATGAAGACGGACAAAGAATTTAAAAAACTCGAGAAGGAAGACAAAGTTAGAGACAAAAAATGCGATATGGCGATGGATAAGAAAAAGATGAAAGGAAAAAAATGAGATCCGTAATAATTGTTTTCCTTATGTTAGCTCTGACCACCGCATGCACAATTAGCTTTACGAATGTTTCTAGCATAGGTGAGGGGGGTGATATCGTAGATGAGAATCAAGAAGCAAGCCCAACTGTCACTCCGACAGTGAGCTTGCCTGTTAAGCCACTTTAGGAAATTTCAACATCCAATGGTTTTTGATTCTTCCAATTGTACATATCTTTGAAAATATTTACGTATTCTAGCCTCCTAGCACATGGGTGAAGCAGGTCTAAACGATAAGATAGTTTTGTCATGAAAATTTCATAGTCGAAAGATTTTATATTGAAAAAGTCTACGAGCGCGCTGTAAAAGGTAACTTTATCAAGATATCCTTTGGCGCCGCTTGTCTTCTTTTTGATGTAGTCGATCGTTTCTTTGATTTTGGCTTTCCTATCCATGATTTCATTAAACTCATCATCGTTAGGAAATTTATAAAAACCATCCTTAAAATTACGGAAAAAACTAGTGTTTCTATTACCATGCAATAATTGTATAATGACGCTGGGGTTCAAATTTTCTTCCGCACAAAACTTTTTCAATTTTATGTAGTCATCTTTGCCTACACTAGCATAAAAATTTAAGTAATCACTTATGTTCCAATTCTTCTGATTTGCATTCATTTCAAGCATATCTTCAGATTTAAAGTCTTCTTGAACATAATATATTGGTATCCCTAGCCTTTTGGCAGCTTCTAGACGATGTTGTCCATCTACAATGCAAAAGTTATGATCAACGCAAATAGGCTTAGATGATAATCTGTTTCCGCGCTTTATTGAATCCATGAGTCGTTGTACTGAGAATTCGTCTATAGGACGATTACAACGATGTTTTTGAAAAACTTCATAATCAACAGTTTGTTGAATGCTCATAATAAACTCCTTTTTGTTTTTGTCTTATGTCATGTCCAAATTCAATAACAATTATCGCTTAATTCTTTGTCAAACATTTTTCGTCATTTTGTGGAAATGCGTAAATTTCATTAGAAATCCCATTTTTAAATTGGACGGCCGCATTATATAACATTGAATTTGTATTTAAGCAAGAATTTTCTAAAAATTCAATTTTTCCTAGGCTTAAATACTTGAACAGGTGGACATAAGGTACACAGTTTTATGTAAAACTCGTGTTCCTTTTCAGTTAGAGTTTCATTGAATTCAAGATCAGGAGCTATTTCAATTACCTTACTGGGGTTTTGTTCATATTCAGGGCGATAAGAAAAGTAGAATATTTTTTCACACAATGGGACACAACAACTTTGATGTTGCATTTGAGTGATATAATAGTCTTTAATCGACCCCTGAATAGCTTCTAAATGGGTTTTTTCCTTTGGACACTTGATCTCTAAGACAAACCTGCCGCATTTGCTCAACCCATCAAGGGACGCCGCTTGCCATGGATTTTTGTCAGACTCATATACACAAGGCTCAAAATCAATCCCTATAACCTTGCAAGCTAATGCACGAGCTTCTTCTTCAAGTAAAGAACCGCGCTTCATTGCATCATTTACAGGCTGAGGATCTCTTATCAAAAGCTTTTCCTCCCAGAGATGAAGAACATTTTGATAAGGATTGGTCCCTATGATTACAGAACTATCGGTGGCCATGATTTTTGACCGCCGATAGTTTAGCCATTTTTGTGAGCCCTGTTCTAGGCCTTTAATGATGCTCATACTGCCTTGCGCTCATTCATTTCGATATTTCTCAACATGGCCTCACGACATGTCTTGAACACCTTTTGAGGCATTTTATTTAGGTTTTCTTTTGGGATCTGACAATCATCCGTGATAAACTTGAGCATGTTTTGATAGCATGTTTCGTCGATTTTTTCTTTCAAGCTCATTAGCTCGTAATATTGTTCTTTAGTGATCGGCTTAGAGTCCTCGGATTCTTGACTCGATTTCGAGTCACTTTTTTTCTGACTCGAATTCGAGTCATCTTTATCCTTAGGTTTGGTTTTACCGCGACCAACAGCCGTCTCACCATCATCGTCATCATCACAAACAACACCAACGATAGCCGACAATGAATATCTTCTAAGATAGGTGATTGCAGCTCCAACCCCTTGACTATCATTTTTAGCAGGGTTTAGGGGTAAATATGATTTCACCCATTGTCCGCTAGAATGTGCTAACATTGTAACTAGAACAGTTTTTTCATTTATCACCTCTGTTGTTTGTATTACACAGAGACCGTTCTTAGTTAAAACCGGCCTGCACACATCCCAAACACTGCCTAAATCAGCATACTTACTCTTTAAGAAAGGGTTCACGCTATTTTTAATAGCTGGTTGCATTTCACTCTGTGCAAGTGACAAAGCTTTAACAAGTTCCATTATATTTTCTGACTGATTCATTTTTTCTTCCTTTTAATTGTTTTTCTCGTATGATGAGGATGAATGTAAGCAGTTTCATGGCTTATTTTCTCCTTTTTAACGTTTTGTTTTTTGTCCTAAGAGGGTGGCTAAAAACCACCCTTTATACTTCATATTGAGATTCCATTGCGTTTCTTATGTATTCAACATAAAGCTCATTTATTCGTCCTTTCAGATACGCGCTAGGCTCATTTGAATAAATATAGCAGAGGGCGTTTTCGTATGACATTCCATCATAATGTTGAAAGCTGTTTGTGCACTCTGAGGCAATAGTCTGGGCAATACAATCTATCAATTCTGAATCGAAAAGATTTTCTCCCACAATATTCTTTGCAGCATTGAAAAAGGCCTCGGACATATACTCAGACCAAGATTCCTCTGCATTGATATCATAATAGTCAAAACAGCTCATCGATTCCCCCAATCAAGTCCATACGACCTTTTATTTCTTGAGCATCCTTATATAGATCCCAAGATAACTGCTCCAAGTAATAAGAAAACTCTGTATTATAGTTCTTAGGATCGTTTGCAGCCTTCTCAAAAGCCGAAGATACCAGTTCCATATTATTTATTGCTTGCTGTATATTTTCCCTGTGCATGAAATATATTCCTTATTTAAGAGAAGGGAAGCTCTAACTTCCCTTCTTTCCGTTTTATTTTCTTAAGTTCAATTCCGTTCTTTCTGTTGAAGTTTTTCAACATTTATGCCATAAACATAAACCATCTATGGGATTTATGCAAGAAAAAAAACACAAATAAACAAAAAAAGACAAAAACACAACTCACATATGAACCTAGACGAATACTTTGAAAAATATATGGTCAATGAATCCGCGTTTGCAAAAAAGCTCGGAGTATCAAGAACAGCTCTCAGAAATTATAGAAACGGAAATCTACCTAGATTGGATCGCGCATACCTAATACAAGAACTCACAAACGGCCTAGTCACCGCTACCATGGAAGATTGGCCGACCAAACAAAAAGCTCAGACAAAAAATAAGAAAAAAAATCATAAGGAATAACGATGATAATACGTACCATCGAAATTCCATATCGTTTCGGAAAGCAAAAATAATTTCCCTAAGTATCTCCCTCACAAAGCCATCCTTTCGGGGAAAAATTCGTGAGAATTTATTCCTTTGCGAAAAATTTGTCAAGTGTTTATTAAAGGTTTCACCATTGCATTCTTTTTGATAGATGAATGCAATATCACATCTGTTATCATAAAACAACAAAACGAGTCAAAGCATGTTTAAAGTGTGTTGTGAATGCGTTTCTAATGTTAAATCCTTTGGACATCCAAGTTATATTGTATTCGTGGAAGTCTGGGATGCCCTTAATTATGGAGGCGGCCTTGTCATCGATCAAAGTGATAATACTCAAAAAAAGATTTTCTCAATTGTCAAATTTCTTGAGTCCAAAGGGTATTTGGTCACAACAGAGATTTCTAAAAATTTGGTCGGGGTGCTTCCGAACTATATTAAATGGTTTTACAACGAAGAATTCAATTCTGTCTGTTGGT
>Ga0207663_10000290_pt1 | contig 21799 bp, 36 predicted proteins | sample LARL53metaG_FD_184346 | JGI IMG/M metagenome (GOLD analysis project Ga0207663, IMG submission 184346) | Corn, switchgrass and miscanthus rhizosphere microbial communities from Kellogg Biological Station, Michigan, USA - LAR L5-3 metaG... | ecosystem: Host-associated > Plants > Roots >...
CCCCTGACCGTTCTACTAGTGTTCTTGTGAGACCAACGGACAAGCCAGATGAGACGATCACTCTGCAGGACAACTGGCAGAAGAAACTTGACACCTATGGTAGAATAAGAAGAGAAAGGGGAGGATCAATGACCAACGACAACGAGATGGCCGCCTTTTTAGGCGCTACTATTGGTACAGCATGGAGAGAGACACACCCAGAGGCAACGTTCGAGCAGATAGGGGACGCATACAGGCATATCATGGAAGACAACCCGTCGTTCAAACTGGAAACTGTGATCGCACGATATTTTCGAGCATTTGTACTTCACACACTACACAAGAGGTGCGCATGGTGTGGAACGTCGTTGAATGTTCATCTTATACCTGAAAGGATCTATGCATGTAGCGAATGCGCCAGTTCATATCCAGCACTTCATCAAGAACTCTACAAAAGAATAAGCCTGGTGCCTGGTGGAAGAGAGGAAGCAAAGATGAAGAAGCTTAGCACACAGGACGTTCAACACATTATTCAACTTGACTACGCCCACCACAAGGGAGAAAAACCCCGGGCAACAACGCTGCATGACATTGATCGATGCCAGTTCTTCGATCGGTTTAATAACAATTTCGATGGATGGTTTGTAACAGCCATGTTTCAAACCATACCGCATGAACGCTGGCTCGTCGTTTTTCTGGACGACTGTGAAGAGGACTGGTGGATAGAAAAAATCTGTATTCTATAAAAGATGTGGAGAAGAGCATCGTGATTATTTCCCTGCAAACAGCTTTGCTCAGTATGATCGAGATAGGACAATTGCTGAGACTGTATGCCACCGCCGGCATGGCTATAGCTCTTGTCCTCTTTGCAAGACACCTGTGCACAACGCACGGACACCCATTTCTGGCATGGATCATGGATGTATGCCTTTTCGTCGTCTTTTTTCTTGTAGGCTTTTCGACTGGACTAGCCGCCTACCTGTATCTTTTTACCTGATGACACAAAACGCTCGATAAGAAAGGAGTAGAGACACATGGATGAAATTGAGTTCACCCTGGATTTTTCGTTGCCAGGCAGAAAACCATTTCAAGAAACTGAAGAAGAACCCTCTGCAGAAGACATCAAATGGCAGCCACTGATGGCAGTCGTTCTTGGCGGCAGAATAGAATGCTCATGTGGAAACCAGGCAATCTTTGTTGTGGGCAAATTGAAATTCGATACACACTCTTGCCTGGAAGAGGTAGAAGCATACTGTCAGATGTGCTTCGAAAGGCTGCAAGAAGAAGAGTTCTAGCCAATTCTATAGTCCGATTGTCTTTCAGAGACAATCGGATTTTCTTGACACGTATGCTATACTAGAGAGAAGAGAGGGACAAACTTCCCCCATCACTTTCCTCTACATCACTTTGATCCTTAGCTGACCACGTTTTATCCCTCTCTCTTTTTCCACTTGACAGACTATAGGAAGTATGATATACTATAGCTAGAGGAAAGGTTCCTTGTAACCAAAAGGGAGGAAGACACCCCATGATGTTTATGTATTTATTTCTTATGACAGTCTCATTCCTTGGATCTCTCTGGGTATGGCAAGAACACTTGACCATACACGCGAACAGGAAAGCATATCAATTTCTGATGAGTGAAACACTCATCATACAAGCCATAAAACCCCCCTCCCCGTACTATGTGATCTATTTTTGTCCTGTACGGATGAGAACAAGGGTCAGGAGATACCGAAAATGCTCGACATTGCAACGGGCGCAGTCGCCGGCCTGGCTGCAGGAGAGGCGGGCGAAGCTCTCCACACTAGTCCAACCGGAAAATCATCAGAGGTGCATCTCTTAGAGATATCCGAATGTCTCCGGGAATTATGCAACCACATCACCCATATGCCAGATTATGAACCTGATGTATGGACTATTCGCAATCTCACGAATGCTGCCCCATGGTCTACGAATTTCAAATTTGCGAAACAAGAGTACAGGACACTCCACATTCTTGTGGGCACGGCCTGTACCTTACTCGTCACTGTCAACGGCCTTTCTCCCATTTCTCTTGTCTTTGCCTCTGCCCCAGCAGCAGGACAACTACAGCTCGGAATACCGTTTCGCTGGCGCTATCCCCCCGGAACACTTCTCTCCCTCTCTCTTCCGATCTTAAGCGGGGGGTCATTTTTTCCGATAGCCATTCTATACTCTAATGAGACAGGGATTTAAAAATATGGCAAGATCAAAAAACGAGTTTATCCAAATTTCGAAAAGAGGGAGAAATGGAACTCGATCAGATTATTACGCTGATATCGACAGAGCAAAGGGAATTGGCGAAGACGTATTCGGAGAATACGAAATCTCTGATAGACCAGTACCGTCTTCAAACAGAGCAACAGAAACAATGGTTCTCCCAACTTCAGGAGACGATGACCCTGGTTCAGGGGTTGCTTCAACAACAGAAAGATCAGACAGAAGAGTACACGAACAGCCTGCAAGCATTGACAGACCTCTTGCAGGATACGGGACAACAGATCGATCGGCTGGAAACAGTCACACTCAGCCTGATAAAGCTCAGCAACCAAGGATAAGGAAAACGCCCCTTGATAGCGTCGCCAAATACCTGGGGAGGAAAAAACCCCAGCATAAGAAAAAAGAAGAGACCGTTCTCACCACTCAAGAGGCGAATAAATCTCGTCTCAGGATGATACGTTTTTTTCTTGCCTGTACAGATGTCATCGATGACTCCATTCAGGTAGTTTCTAAGGGGCATAGACCAGTTTCTATTTGGAGCGATATGGAGGAAAGTGACGCCATTGTCCTTGTTGATGCTTGTATTGCAGTAGCAAAAAGAAACAAGAAATTTGCTACGACGTATCGGTACGCGGTTCTGCTTTCCTACCGATACGATGTGATAAAGATCGTTTTACCCAGAATGGGTAAAACAATCTACTCTCTTTTCACCACGGGCATAGATTTAAGGATAGGTTTAAAATGAAACTATCTGAAAAAGCAATTGTCAGCCTACTGCAGCAATCTCTTCCAAAGGGAAAGCCGCCTATTCTCTTAAGACAGGTGATCAACACGATTTTTATTCCAGCCCTGGAAGCGGAACTGGAAGAAAGAGGGATACCTTTTCCACAGAGGGTCCGTCACGAAGACGGACAGAGGCGTCTTTATACACTTTTTGAAAAGTTTGTCGTGAGTGAACTATCGGACAAAGAATTCACTTTGGTTATTGAGGATAACACCATTCATGAAATTCTCATTGTACCAGGCAGCGAGAACGGTATCATCTCTTCTCCCTCTTTCGCAAGGGATACCACTAGAGGCGATAGGACACACTCCACATAAAAGAATTCGCCGCCCGCAAGGCGAGCATTGGGCCATCGTCGCCAAGACCGGAGACGGTAAAACGGTATGCGTCAAACACCTGTTAGAGGCATATCGCCAGAAATACCCGTTCCTACAAACGTACATCGTAGACAGCAAGGATCTGGGGGATTTCACTGCAAAAGACGGGGTGGTTACGCGTAGCCTTGTCCCCCCGCCCCCGCTCATGCAACCCGGTCAGCGTCAGGTATGGCAACCTATAGAGAAAGATAATCTCCTGTACTACGATGAATTCTTTACGCAAATATTGTACAACAATAAACCCGCTCTCGTCGTGATAGACGAGTCAAAGAATTTAAAAAATGGAGCCAGATACCCAAAGGGATATGAACTTCTCCTATCCCAGGGCAGAATGGCTGGAATATTTTGCTTCACAAATTATCAGGAAATTGCAAACGGCTTACGACAGGGATTATCACAGGCGAAACACGTTATAGGATTTAGCGTTCTCAATCCCTATGACGAAAGCTACCTCAAGCAAGCTCTCAAGATGAGAGCCGGGGTCTCCCTGGAGAGACCACGATATTCTCTCTGGTACGTGAACAGGGATACAATGGCTACCCCGAAGCTCTACCCAGGATACAAAGATCTTATCGCGGAACTCTTTCCGCAAAAAAGGAGAAGAACCACATGACTTTTCTAAAGAGGTGGGGTATGAGCCTCACCGCGTTTACACTCTCCCTGATTGTCGTATTCTACCTGCTTGATCTTGCAGCCCGCAAGGCACCAGGTGTTGTGGGCACATTCGGTAAAAGAGTAGGCGGGCTGGCTACTGGTCAGGCATATATTGGAGATTTTAAATAAGGAGACAAACATGAACATGAATATGACAGGTGCCCCTCCCGTGCAAACAGGCGGTCAAGCCTCTCTGTGGGCGGCAGTGGCAGCCGGATTGAGCAGCTCTCAGTCGAGAGATGCTGTTCAAGCCCAGTTGGCAAGAATGGGGAAACTGGCTGACAATAGGAGATACCTCATTGAGGCCATGAAAAAATTGGCACCTGCTCTGACGTCAGGATCGCCCACGCAACCGTATGTTGCGAGTCAGGCAATCACGTTTAACCTCCCACAGCCCAACAACGCGTTTGCAAGCGGAATTGTAATCCGCACAACCCTGGCGTACACACTGGCAGTCGGTACCGGGGCCGCATACGCAAAAACGGCCTCTGGTATTCTTGGCGTGTATGACACCATAGAGATCGTCTACAATCGATCACAGATTAAATTTCGTCCCCTCTGGCTCCGTCAGCTTGCACTGATGGGAGCAATTGAAATGCCAAGCATTCCATCCGTTGGGGGGTCAGGGTTCGGAGGTGGCCAGAACGACAACACATACCTCGGCCCATACCTGTTGACCGATTTGCCCACAGCGACCGGGGCGCAAACGGCTCAGTTTAATATGTGGGTTCCGTTTAATATCTTCGCGGCAGATGAGTCGCGCGGACTACTCCCCACAATGCCCGGAGAGCTTGGCATTCAAGTCAAGTTGACTCCCGCAGCTTCACTCTTAGGACCTGACCCCGTATACAACTCACTGTACGCCAGCTCAGGAACTGGTCACGCGGTTACCGCAGTCAGCGGGACGTGTAAGGTGGTTCTACTCTATAGGGACGGAGAGTCAACCACCACGCAAAATTTGTTGCCCTACCACATGGATGTTTTGGATGGCACGATCCAGATCCAGCAGGACGCCATCTATACCCCACTCGTCGTAGGCTCAGCACAGAAAAATCTCGTCCCCCTTTCAATTGTGGGAAAACACCACTATGTGGGAGCGTTGCTGGTAGACGGAAACCAGAGTAACGCGTACGCACTGGCCTCTAATATAAATTACCTTGCCTCATGTAAGGATGGTATTGGCGCCAATGTGTTTTGGGCGGTTGGGGTGGGAACCAACCTCGACGTTCAGGATTTTTATTGGATGGAACGCTTCAAACATTTCAATAATGATCTCGATCCTGGGGTTTTGTTCTTCTTTGAAGCAGAGCTGCAACAAAGCAGCGACTATTCATCCAGGGGCTCGTCCTTTGACGGGACGATGTATCTGGACAATAGTACCAATGGGTGGCCCGCCTGGCACGCAGCTATAGGCATTAACACCCAAAACAGTCTGGGCACCGTCACCCCCAGGGTTGAGTTGTTAACCGCTTACGTCAATCCCGTATCGTTACCAGCGATCTAAAATGAAAGCATACATATATTGGACATTACTGTTTTTCCTGAGTATCGTTATGCTAGTCCTATCTGTTACAGGTAGACTAGCTATAGGAACCGCTATTGTTGTTCTCCCGGACGATGTAGCGGTGGTTACAGGTAACCCATCATGACAAAAAAGGAAGAGCTTGAAAAGTTCCTGGAAAAGGACGGAGAGGGGGAGGTCGAAGAAGAGACCGGGAAAATCCCTACGGAAGATCAAAAAAAGGATGAAGACTCTTTGATCTTCAAAAAACCAGCACTGGGACTTGAAAGCGTACACATAGGCTCGTTAGCCCTTTTAACCATTTTTCTGATTATCTCTCTCTGGATGCTCGTCCCGACATCTAGCGGGAAAACCAGAGCAGAATTGCTCTGGTTGACACTGTTTGGAGAAACCCGACTGGTAACGGACACTGGTTTCGACGGATCGACAACGGTACCAGGGGGAGGTCCGTCTCTAGGGGGGGTGACAACAGTAGAAAGTACTGTCCTCCCTCTTGACTTTTCTGCCATGGAAATGGGATTCTAATGAGTGGATACAATAGTATTGCAGCAGCCTTTCTCTTTTTGCTCTTACTTTTGTTTGTGTCAAGAACAAAAGTAGGATATGCCCTGCTGTACTATTTTGTCCTTTCATCCATACTTATCGTATGGTTTATTGGTAGTCCAAAAATAGCACAAATATTCGGAGGTTAATATGAGAGTCAGTCCCTGGCTCATATATGCGGGACTTATAGGGGCACTCATTGTGTCCCTTGCGTACTACCGAGGCTTTACATCTGATGTAAACGCGGTAGGACCGTACGCGATCAAGCTCTTCGAGCTTGGTCAGGGGAGGAACCCTGCGACAGGGAACTTCTCAAATTATCCGCAATAGGGGGAAACATGGATCACAGATTTTTCTATTGTGGCTTGCTCGTTCTTATTCTCTTAATCTTTGTAGCCCCTCGGAACACAGCCTCTTTCGAGATACAGGCTATCGGGAGCGGAGGACTAAACACCCAGGATGCCAGGCTACCCCCTGGAAATAGCATGTCTTCTGGGCTCAGCCAGGCGTTTAGAAGAAAATGGGGTGTGACCAGCTATTGAAATGGAGCGAGACATGAACATACAAGAAAGACAATCGGCTGTTATGCGCTCGAAGAGGGTGGTTCAATCCATTCCCGTGTACCAGCCCGCCTACCAGTTCTTTGTTCCGCATATCGAACGGAGACGGGGGTGGATAGCCCCCGATGCCCAACTTGGACCCTTTGCAGGCACCGTACCCCCTGTACAGGCCCCTCCTGTGGTCTATAGAAATTTAAAATTCCTTGAGCAGTCGGGCGTCTACGAACCGGTGCGTAAAAACAGGCAGAGATTGCTTGTACAGGCTCCGGCCATCGAAACGACATTTTAAAGGGGTTTCCTATGGCAGATGAAATAAAACCCGATGAACTCGGCCTGTACAAACATCATTTCAGTATCACGCATGAGCTTGAGTCTCATCCGTGGTTCGTTAGTATCGCAATTGTGGGGGTTTTTCTTATTATCATGTACCTGTTCGCACACCTGCATGCGGGTACATCTACTTCTGACACAACGCCCACATCACAGCAACAGGACCAACTCTTCACAACGCCCCCTCCCGGAACGCTTCCCCCAACACCACTTCCTCCCCCACCTCCCCCCGACCAGAGCGTGTTGATGCATATCCGCCCCAAAGGGAGCCAGTCGTGGGATAAAACCCACAACGGCCCCCCGTATTATAAAGATCCGTTTGGATCGTCTACAACGATTGTGTTTGGAACACCAGTAACTGTTTTGAAGACTGGTGTACCAGGAGCTAATCATAGCAATGGAGGCATTTATTCTCAGATCTCCTGGACAGGGGGTATTGGGTATGTCGCCAGTCAGGATCTAACGACATGAGCATAAAAAAGGTAAAGGAGGGGTACCGCGTTTTGTCCGAAAGGACGAAACGCAATATGGGGACGTACCCTCAAAGAATACAAGCGGAAAAACGCTTGAAACAAATAGAAGCATTTAAGGCTATGAAAAAGAAAGGGCCAAAGCGTGCCTAGCGTCCCTCCAAATATTCAAGCTGCTGTTCACCCGTTTGCCAGGTGTCCAGATAGCATCTGGCAGGCAACGGCGTATCTGGAAAGTGGATTTAATCCGTTTTCTGTGGGCGACGTTGGAACGTCGTTCGGCATTTTTCAGCTTCATAGAGGGGGTCAGGCGGATGCAGCGTTTCGCGCAATTCAACGAACGACAGGCCTGACTGGACAGGCGGCAGAGCAGTACCTGATGTCTCATGTCGAGCTACAGGCACAATACGCCATGCCCGCTATCAATGCAGCCTGGTCATCTTTGGGAGGCAGCTACAATCCCACAAGTATCACGTGGTGGCTTAATTTTTGTTCTCAATCTGGTCACCCGGGGGGTAGTCCCGGTAACCCCGTGACTCAGAGCATGGCGGCAAAATACCTTGCGCTGGCAAAGCAGAATGCGTTCGGACTCAGTGGGGGGGTTACTGGTAACCAGTCAACTGTAGCAATTGATACTACCTGGTTGAGAATTCTTACCACGCTTCCCCCACATCAGCCATGCAATATCGTATGGCGACGGACATGTCCAGGGGGTAAGGCCGCGTTTGAGGGGGGCATGGACCTCACTTCGCCAAATGGAACAAAGGTGTACGCGCTTTCTGACGGAGAGGTACGAGGAGCAGGATATTTTGTGCACCCGAACGGGAATGACGGACACGGCGTGGTGACCGTGCGCACGTCCTTTCCTGACGGGAGTGTCGGGGATGTGTATTATCAACACATTCAAATCTCTCCCAACATTATTTTATGCGGACAGACCGGGGGACAGCTCTATGCGGGAGTTGTTGGGCCTCCCCCGACAGGCCAGAGAATCCAACGGGGTCAGTTTATCGGAACTGTCGTTGTGGGGCTCGTAGAGGTTGGAATTAATGCTGAGTGGGGGGGTATATGGGGTACCAACCATCCCGGCCCCTGGATCGACGATCCGGAGGATCTGATACGCAGTCTCATGGATCAGGGAGGGGGGACGCCCCCCCGCGTACCGCTGACAACGGGTGTAGACTTCCTGGACAATGCAATCCGGGAAATGCACACAAAGCAACATACCGGTCTTGAAACTCTGACAAAGCATCCAGGGCTCGCAGGGCCGCTACAGCAGTTTCATGATGCTCAGCAATTTGTTCCGTTTTCTGTTCCCTCTCAACCGGGGGGAGACACTCCCGTCGTAGGGGGAATAGAGAGTGGCCTTACATATCCTGTCCGTTTATTTATAGGTGTGATAAGTTTTTTAATACAAAATACAATGCCGTTCTTTATTAGATCAAGCTTTTCTCTTCTATCTCTTATCGTCATTGTTGCCTTGATTATTAATATAACGAGCAAGATCTCAAGCGATGAAAACGCTGAGGATGATACCGAGAAAGAGGGGCGAGAAAATGAGCAACCTGATACAGAGGTTTGACCCCTCTGATAGCTCTCTCCTGGACCCATCAGGAAAAGGGGTGATTGTCACAAATGGACATAACCCGGGAGAACAACTCGTTCTCTATAATTCGAGTCTTACCTGTTTCATACTAACCTTTCTTGATAAATCCGTAGATGTGATGCCCCCGTCGTGGGCGCGCTCGTTCAAAAAACCCGGTGCGATAGGAAATGTCACGTATCAGCCTCTTTTTACTCTCTCCTTGTTAAGTGGGGCTCAACCAATTAGTACGTGCTATGGCACGATTTATGAGTCGTACGAAACAGTGGCCGACCTGAATGTTCCATTATCCTATGTCACGAATGTGGGAAATCCAGGAGGATTATCCTTGAGTACCAATACTGTAGACAATGAGGGGAATGCGGGCTCTACCCAATGGCTCAAGGTTGTTCCCTCGGACACTGCCCTGCAAACGTGGCAGGGGCTCGTTGACGGGACATTTGTCTTGCAACTGGATAGAGCAGGCACCCTCTTTCAAGTGATCGCCACAAACCCCGGAGCCGCCCCCGGCGTCACGTCGCTGACCATTGGAGAATTCGCCAGAACGACGGAAGTTCGCGGGGTTCTCAGGATAGATAACCTTGTGAATAACAAGACGCCTGAAACAATTATAAACGGTATTACGGCTGGCACTATTACCGTAAAAAACTGGATGGAGGGGAACAGAATTTTTACCGATCTCATCTTTCAGGGCTATCAAAATAGTCCTGCACCGCAGCAACAGATCTCTCTTCCCATCAGATATACCACAGGAGCCCAGATACGTACGGGGGGAATTGGAAACCCCAATACAAAGGGGATATTTAAATTTACTGATGGGGCTGGTGGGGCTGCGGTGAACGTGGAGATACCAAGCTCTCTGACGGGAGGTGCCCATACGACACAAACGAATGTACCGGCCTTTGTACCCTTTGGAGAAGTAAAAGGAGCGTTCGATACGGTATGGGTTGATGGTTCATACACATCCCCCACCGGTTATGCAGAAATGCAGATTGTGGGTTATTAAGAAATGGAACCAGTTCTTACTATCGCTGTGTTTGTATGTGTGTTGTGGGATGCTTTTCTTACAAGTTATATTTTTCTACGAGTAGTAGACCACGCGAAAAGGATACAAAGGATTGAAAGATATAGCGGAGATGGCACAAGCCATCGCGGCTCTCTTGACCGCGTTGATGTCTACCTGCATGTTTGTGAGATCTCTGAGAATGGAGAAAAAGAAAAATGAACACACTAGTACTTGAATATGTTGTTGCACTTGTTGTTGTGATCGGAGCTGTCGTTCTGGTCGCTCTTGGCAGGGTGCCATGGGATCAGGCACTTTCTCTTATTACCCTCACGCTTGGCTATGCGTTTGGAAGCATGAAGACGAACCTGGTACTTTCCCAACAGGCAAAAAATACATAAATAGTTTCTACTGGTATTCCTGTTAGCCCAACGCACAGGCGGGCTCACAAGAATACTAGTAGAATGAACATGGATGCACTGATTGTCTTACTTGTCCTCTTTGGTGACTGACGGGCCTCTCAGGGGCTGTTACGCACACTTCCTGAAAGGAAGCGAAAATGACAAAATGGTATGAATATCCTGTAGGAGTACCGTTCGGAAATCGTAACTACGACGTGGCATTGGGAGGATCACATGATTTGACACTCCTTTGCCCCCCAAACACGCCGGTTACAAGTATCCTTACAGGGGTTGTAAGTGACATCTCTTCCCCGTCATGGGGGAAGCAGGTATGCATCACGATGGATGAGCCAGAAAAGGGCCATCCTACTTTTGCTTATCTACATCTGGCAGCAACTAATCCTCAGCTTCTCGTAGGGGATAAGATAGGGTTAGAGGATAGTATCGGATGGTCAGGGGGCTGTACTGATGCAAGCCAATATGTCGGGAGAACCAACCCGACGGGACAAAACTTTTTAAACTCTGTCGCTATGTCCTCTCAGCCACAGGTAGGCATTGCGCTCTGTGATGGTAGCGGATATGGATACAAAGGATGGTCAGACTGGACCAATGGAAAGTCAATGGATCTCAGCCTTGATCCTCTGCCTGTCCTGAAGAAATATCTTAATCCTGTGCGGGGAGAAAGCGGAACGAACGCTCAACGAAAGCAATTTGAAAGGCAGTGGAGAAGTGTTATAGCTGACGGAGATCCATCTACAGGCATAGCAGGTGTCATCTATGCCCTGTATCTCAGCGGAAAGGACCCGGGTCCGCCGCTTACGCCAGAACTGGCGAACATCGACTGGAACGGGAAGCAACACCTGTTCCAGGTGTTTCCGTCAGGGATGGCGTACTGGTATCCCGACGGACACCATGAGTGGCATCAGTTTATGTAAAAGAACCCCCCTCCCCGACCAGGGAGGGGGGTTCTTTTCACTCCTTTCTGAGCAGTTCCTTGAACTTCTCTGCGAGCCAGGCACAGTCCTCATCTGTGAATTCATGGGGGGCCATCACTCCCAGGGCGGCAGATGTAACGTACGCCTGATCCTGCAGGAGCCAGATCTGAGCAACAAGCTGTATACGCAGATTGCCCTGCTTATCGTATAACTTTAACACTTTTTCCGGTACTTGACCTTTCATCTTAGTCCTCTTCACTCCATTCTTTTAGAAAAGAATGGATCACTACGCAAACAACAACAATGACGAGAATAATTGTTATCGTTGCCTCTACAGATGGATAGATCTGTAAGGCGAAAATGAACAACACTAGCGACAACCATAAAAGGAGTATTCTCATACGTCCTCTGCATTCCTGTATGCTATAATCGCCAGGCAACCGCCCACAGCAAGAAAAACGAGTATCCCAATGATGCATTCATTCATAGGGGTCCTCCTTTTCCTGATCCTCAAATACAGTTTGAGGAAATACGATACGTAGACCAAAAACGCTTAAGACACACCCAGCACAGAGATATGCCAGGATCGACACAATGCCGCCGGCGTTCCAGCCAATGATACCGAACATTAAGCCGCTGAAAAATAGGAATACGTTCATATTTTACTCCTGGTGGAATAACTCTTCAACGAATTCGCGGACACCTTGTCCGTCGAACTCATCTTTCCAGTCAAATGAATACCGTGCAGATTCTAGAGCTTCAGGATGATCGATGAATAGTTGCTCATCCACCTGTTTTGCTCTCGATATCATGATACCTGGATCAAACTGTTCTCTTTCACCGAGCCAAACTCTTTTTGAGGACGACTGCTGATAGAGATCGAGTTCTCGATCTTTTTCTCTCCATGCAGCAAGCTGAGAAAAATCATTGAGACCCTTGGCAGCTCCTATCGTCACAAACCTCTTTGTAGGGAGCGCAACGCTCCATACATCTCCTTGTGCGTAGAGACTATCTATCTGTTGTCTCGACACACTTCCGCGATTAAAACCTCTATAGTATTCCTGTTCTTCTCCTTTCCCACTGGTGTACCAGTAGAACCCGGACTGTACCAGTGTCATGTTGGCACAAAGCTCGTATTCCCATTGCCCCAGCCCGGGACCGATATCCACATCGAGTGGTCTTAAGGAAAAAATACCGTCAGTGGCGATAGAGACTATCGCGTCCCTCTTCTCGCTGACGACTAGCATTATTTTGGCTCTTACAAATGAAAGACATGCTCCTGAGTAGACAGGACTATGAAACGGGGGTTTTCTCCCCCTTTCTATGTTGTATCCAAGGGACTGAGCAGTTTTCCCATACATTCCGTTCATTGTCAACTTCAGTACTTTCTCTGCTCCATTTCCTTTTTCTTTGTAGAGCCTCCTTTGCTCATACATATCTTCTATGAACTTGAAAGGTTTGTCGCCATTTCCTGGAACAAATAGATACATGAGATCGAAGACAATTTTCACTTCTGGCATGCACGCTTCGCACGCCTCAATCTCGAAGCCCCACTGCCACCCTTTCCCATGGAGTGGGCGACGAACGTAGCCCCCCGGACCTCTCCAGGAAAAGGGAGCAGGACCGTACAAGAATTCTTTGGGGCATTGCCACTCAATGTGACCGATCCATAGACTACCGGGGGAAATCTGGTTACGTGTAACCTTTACCCATTTCCCCCCTTTCAGTGATGGTAGCCTGCGCAGTGCATCAGGGTATGCGCTTCTGATGTCATAGTGATGCACTGGAACATTGATTGTTCCAAATTTAAACGTTTCTATGTTCGCGCCATAGAACGCGTGCTCAGCCACGTAGAGTATGTGTTCAGGAGTATGTTCGATGTCCTTTAGTTTAATATGTTGTTGCACATTAAACTTTCGTAAGGCTGCGCTTGAGGCCGCCCCCGCGCCATCCCATCTGGCAAGAACAAGCCCACATTCCTTTACGCGTTCTGCAAGGAGCCCGCAAAGATCCTTTAAGGCCCTACACTCTGAAAGACAATACGGCAGAACAAAGGAGCGCATTTCCTCAAAAGAAAAGTTCCCTCTTTTTTCTTTTCCCTTTATAATATCCTGCATTATGGGAGCGTACTTTTGCTCGAATGGTGTCCCGGCAAACCATTCAAACAAGACATCAACAAATCGTTTCTGGAAAAATCCGAAGACATCCCAGAGTACAGCAGTCCTCCTCACTATGGGGCCTTTTTTATCCCATAGTATGTGGCGTTTTCCGTGTCTTTCTTCGTACTCACAACGAGAAACCGTGAGACTTTTCCTTGCTCGATACAGTAGAATAAATTCTTCCCAGTGAACAGGATCATCTCCTTTATGGAGCAGCCTGAGCTTATCTTCTGGCAAATCTCGTAACATCATTGTTGTGTCGTACGAACCTCCAAATATGGTGTGTATACAAGTTTTTGCATATTTTTCACTCGTCAGTGCTTGAAAGCACTGACGAGATGAGAGACCGTCGGGATTGATCCAATAATCTTCCTGACTATTTGCCAGGAGACCATAGACCTGTCTTCCATCCTCTTTGTCCACTCCCTCCCCATCCCAGGAGAGGAAGTTTGCCTGTTCAAACTTGGATTTAGTAGGCGTTCGGCTTCCTGATGCATGCTCATCATCCCGTAGAGCGTATTTTCTACGGGCATTGTAGCGGGCTAGGAATGGAAGCATGGAACGTTGATCCTTTCTTCTCTTCACGGAAATACACATAGAGAATTCTATTCTCTCCTAATTGGATGCAGTCGGGTTTGCATTCCTTTGTCATCCGAAAAATCAATCGTCTTTGTTGGGGCGTGTACCGCCTCATGTCAATCATGGTTAAGTAACGCAAGTTCATACCGTTCTCCTTATGGGGTATCTCCGTAGGAAAGGTCTAGCCAGTCCTGGTAGTCAAGATCATAATAGTCTTGAAGCTCGTCGAGATAATACTCGTAGTCCGGGGGTTCTCCCGCGTCCATAAGCGAGTGATAGTTTTCCCAGAACACGCTCTGATCAAGGACAGGGAGATCTTTGAACTGCAGATCAATCCCGTATTCCGCGCTTCGGGCTCTCGCCCACGACTCTTTCATTGTCGTGATCCGCTCTTTGATTTGGGTATCCGTTGCAAGTCTTCGTAGTTTAAAGGCCGGGGTTTTCCTTGGTATTTTTACTGATGTGTGGCCTTTTGTTTTGTAAGTTGTTTTCCCTCCTTTCTTTTTTACAAACTGTGTATATGTCAGCCCACCCCTTTGTATTTTCTGAAACTGACGAAGAGAAATGACTTCGCCAGTGGCTGTGTTTTGGTACTGACGGGCTTTGTTCCGTAAAGGAACAAAGTCTTGTGGATGTGGCATCTTTTTTCCTTGTCGCTAATGAGGAAAAACGACAAGACGAGAAAAAATAAAGGGGGAGGTCAGGATGGTTCCTGCCTCCCATAGGCTTGTGTTACGTACGGGCTTTCAAATTTTGTTTGCCAAACTTTGTGAATGCCTCTTCAGGCGTAGTTTCCTCATCAAAGAATGGGTCGAGAGGCGTTGATGGTTGGTGAGAACCGTAGAGAGCAAGTTTCATTGCTAGCGGGATTTCCTCTATCGTCAGGTCATGGTATACTTTCCCTTTTTCGAGGGGAATAGCATGTATCCACGCATTGTCGATGGGCAAATCGTGTTTTGCCTCTTGCATGTCTATGTCTCGATCCTCGTTTCTCGACATAGAGAAGAGAACCTTTTCATCGTCTTGAATGTTATAATCGACGCACGACTTCAAAATGTGAATATGGAAAAACCATTTCTCGTCGTTTTTTGTGATGTTCAGTATGCGGAACAATGCTTTTTCTGCCAGATCGCTGGCTGAGAGCCAGTGAACATTCTGTACTGATTTCGAGTTTGTGAGTGGCACGGGTTTTATCCTTTCGTACGCGTCTTTCGCTCCTGCGAGAAACGGCTGTATCATTAATAGGTGGGGTGTGCGAGAAAGTATGTGACTGAGGGAGAATCCAGCTCTTGCAGCAATGCCTCCCCACGAATAGCCTGCCGCGTATGCCTTTTTCTCTTCTTCCTGGATATCCATATTCGGTTACTGGTAACCCTCCACGTCACCCCATAACCCTATTTGGTATACTTCTTCTTTGTCCTGTTTTGTTCGTTGAGGGTCTACCTCCTCTATGGTCAATCTCTCTATGCGACTGCCTCCCATACGGGCAATAACCGTATTTTTGGCAGCCTCTAGGGCATCGTGTATGCCTGTAGCTGAAAAAATGCGTCTACAAAGGACAAGCTCATTCTCTGATCGAGCGACGAAACGTATCACATATTTCAATGTAGCTGCTCCTTTCTAAAGAAAAACAGTCCGCGCGACTATTAAAACGATGAATGGGTTATCCTCCATGCAGGCTCTTCCTTTTCTTTAAGACTACCGTAAATTTTACGGACCCTGGCTCAGTGTGCTTTTGACGAGTTCTGTTCCGTAAAGGGGATAAAGTCTTGCGGGTTCGGCATTATCCTCTCTCTAAAGAAACACATGTGGAAATAGGATCCACGCCAGGCATACCAGAATGAATACGAAGATACACACGACAGTTACGATAATTGGTGGATCACGCACGCAAACCCTCCATTTTCCTTGAAACGAGCGTAAAATTTTACGGAGCCAGGTTGAACCACTTGCCATGGCTGCAAAAGAGTATAAATATAACCCTTTTTGAGCATCCAGTAACTGATCCAGTAGTCTCCGCTCAAGGGGAGAGAGACCCTGGCTATCCTACAATCAGCACACTGTGTTACGCTCATAATCTCACCGTGGACCGCTTTTTCGCACAAAACTTGTTGCGGGAAAAGGAATGGATGTGCCCTGATCTGGCGTTTTGTTGTGGTTGTGTACAGATCTCCTTTTTCGTCCTCTAAGGGAAGAGCGCGTAGCGCCTCGTTGCTTCCTTTTTCCAGGATGAGGATCATGGAGGGGGAGTACGCCCTTTTACAGCCCTGGCAGAGAAAGCGTCGAAGAGAGGTGTAGATGGCCTTTGAACGTACCCATCTCCCGCTGTCCTCAGCCAGAAGTTCTGCCGGTTCCTTTCCGCATATGGTACATTTCGGGATCATGCAAGCTCCTTTGAGAATTTTAGTCGCATTCATAATCAACGATAGTCAGCAGAGCAAGGTAGAGGCTTCTGGCCTGTTGCGGGGTACCAACCCGAAAGTCAACGCAGTCATATCCGCAAAATCCTGACCAGGCAACGCGCGCGTTCTCTGCGTGGAGCCGAATTTCACTTGTATCAGAGGCTGATTGTTCTATAAGGATCTCTTGCTGCGCAAGCACAGTATTCAAGATTATATTCAATCTCTCTTCTAGATCCTGGATATAGTGCAGTGCCTCTTCGCTGGCAGAATTTTTGACTTTGTCGATCATCTCATGGGTGTATCGCATGGTGTTCTCCTTTCGCGTCGTGTAGTCCTAGTATCTCATATCTTCGATAATGTTGTCAAGTCTATAGCAATATGCAATATTTCGAGGATACACGTAACCCCCTTGACACGTTGTACATGGTATGGTATAGTACGTGTATCGACAAGCGATCAACCAGATATTCAAGAAAGGGCAAAACAATGGACCTCATCGCAAGCAGCAACAAAAAGGCTGAAATTGTTATTGGATCAATCATCCCGCTTCATGAAAGTGGAATGGAGGGGGTGAAAGTCGTCTCACGAAAAATCGATGAAAAAAATCTTCAGAGTCTTCTCTATGCGGAGGGGGCATGGCCCCCTATCAAAGTGCAGAAAACAAGTGACGGGTACATCCTTGTGGACGGTCATCACCGGCTTAAAGCTGCACAGCTTCTCAGTATACGCAAATATGCGATTGCAAACGAGTATTGGCCCAACGAGAACGGGCAGCCAGTTCCGGCAGATCTGACCGTCTATAAGGAGGTCTGGCAGGGCCTCGACGGGACGGTGAGAGACTTCCTTGAGGAAGAGCAACAGTATGCCGATGAGCAAACCATCGCAAGCACATTTGTCAATGCTCGTACTCCATACGAATTGTGTAGAATTGCCTGGCAGTGCAACCGCCAGAACGGTATGCAGCCCAAAGGAGAGGCTGTCGGTCGGTACGGCCTCTGGCTCTATCAGGAGAGTCACAGAGAGGGTAACGAGCCCCTTTCATATGCTCAGTGCGCAAAGGAAGCGGGGTGTTCAAAAGCAGCTATTCTCAATTTTGCTTCACGACATGCAGGCGATGACTCCCTATCTGAGGGGGAATTGCCTGTAGAAGCAAAAGAGGCAGTCGGGCTCAGCGGGCGTCGGGAGAAAGACGCCAGGGCACTGGTCAAGGCAATGGCGAGATTTTATGATCATTCAGAAGAGCTTACCACGGACGAGCTTGCTAATCTTGTTTCTGAACAGATGAAAGCCTCAGAATACGATCTGCCAAAAAGTGTTGCGACTATTCTTCATACAGCCGCCGGTATCCTCAAAGACGAGTTTGATGTACAGCCTGCAGAAGAGATCTAGCTATAGAAAGGGGGGTCGAAAGGCCCCCCGGAGAGGATATTCTCATGACCAGAGAGTTTATTTCGTCTTGCGGGGGGAGGATGCTCTTTCACCCCCTGACGCCGGTCGTCGCTGCATGTGCGAGCAGGGGGGAAACGGATATCACCTTAGAAACAAAGGTTCGCGATATCGAACGACAAGAATTTTATAGTATTGTGCGAGTTGAGGTTCGTACAAAAGGAGGACATCATGTCTTCGATTTCTAACTTGCCACAACTTCACGTCTCAGAGCTTCTACTGTGTCGCGATAAACTTCTGATGTGGTGTCATCGCTGCATGGAGGAAAGTGACGTGATTGAGTATAGCTACTATAGCTATGTTCAATCGCTACTTAGTGACGACATGCTCGCTCTGGCTATTGTGCCATTGTTCTTGTATGCGGAGTATATTTATGAGGATATCCATCGAAATTATATTCTCAGCCAGGATACGAGGGAGATGCCATGTCACTCAGTGAAGACATCAAACATGGAGCTGCAATAAGTGGACCCCTGGACAATCGGTTTGTCCAGGAAAATAGTGCTGGTGGGATAGATGCATGTGTGTTGGGGTGTGCCCTACTCAGGGTACACGGGAGAAACATTCTTCAGTGGACTGAGTCAGAGATTCTGCATGCTCTATACTGCGCATACGACATTCTGTCAAGAAGCAGTCCTGAACAAGAGGGATGGACCGTTTTTCGTGAATTAGTCTATCTCAACGATCACTCATCACAGAGTAGGGAAGACATTGCTGACTATGTCTCTTCCTTAGAGGAAATGACGTATGAAATTGAGTGAAGCGATACGGGAGGGGGCTCAGTGCTCCCTCCCTTTGTCAGGGGAATATATATGGGTGATCGATGGGAGGGTGAGTGCGTGTGCTTTAGGGTGCGCCCTATTGCCCCTCTATCCATCTACAAGCCTTGTTTTGCTCAATGATAAGCAATGGGGCGACCTGCTTGTAAGGGAGTTCCCGCTTTTGCATGATGTGAAAGTCTTTCAGGAGATCTGTCGTCTAAACGACAGAGAGGGTTTAGGCAGAGAGACAATTGCAGCATGTGTCGAAAGGTGGGAAGAGGGGGACGCACGGCCCGAAAAACTTTCCTGGTTACACGTATCCGATGATCTTTAAAACGAGTCGTATATCTTTCTTATAGTGTCCTTGACAGGGAGGACACGTCTAGGGTATACTAGAAGAGTAGAAACGTTAAGGATACAAAGAGAGGAAAGTCATGACACACCTTGTACAGTTCTCAGAGTTTGTAGGTTCTGCGTTTTTCAAACAGCCCCCCAAAGACTTCTAGAGTGCGTACAGAGAAACAGGTTGTCTATCTTAGTGCAGCAACACTTGTTAAGCGCGTCATTCATTCAAGAGAGGAGACTCATATCGGTTCTATCACTGTCCACGGACAACGAATAAACGTTGTTGAAATGTATGATCCTCTGGAAGAAGATTTTTACTGGACATCTGTATCGCATAGTGTGTATTGTATCTTGCAGGGTCATATTCTGCTCGCATAGAAAGGAAACTTGTCATGAAGCTTTCAGAGCTGATACTTGAGGGATGTATTGATAGTCGCCAGGTGATCGGAGTTTTTCTTGCGCGCCCTTCTCGTTATGGCGAAGATGAAGAGTATGGGTGTTGTGCAATGGGAGCCGCCTTTCTGGGGCTTGTGCGTCGGGGGTTGGCTCCTATCTATGCGGCCAATGGGGAGTTATATCTGAAAAGAGAGTTCCCAGAGTTGAATGAGCCTGCAGAGTTTCCTGAGAGAGATTGTCTCTTAAAGTGGAAGCCGTATGACCTGTATAATGTGTGCACCCTCTTAAACGATGACGCTGAGTGGACCCGTGAGCGTATTGCAGAGTACCTGCAGTCGCTGGGATACTAAGGAGAAAAAACACATGAAACTGTCTGAAGTGGTGTTTGAGGGATGTACCGGGACGGTACAGGGATATGGCAAAATGATGGTTGATGACGGGGAGGTCTTTGTGTGTTGTGCTTTAGGGGCTGCGTATGTAGGGCTTGTTCGTCGGGGGTTGGCCCACCTTGACAATGCGCGTCCGTACGGATGTTTGTGCCATATGTTCCCTGAACTTGATGCCCCCCCTCCCAACGATGTTCCTGAAAAGGGATACAAGGGAGACTCACTGCTGGACGTTATTGTATTCCTGAATGATACGTGTAAATGGACCCGTGAGCGCATTGCAGAGTATCTGCAGTCTCTAGGATATTGAAAGAGGGGGGTAGCATGAATTTACTTATTGTTAGCCTGCGTCAGAGTGGGCTTGGATTTCGCTTTACACAGCGAGTAGTGAAGCAAGCTGCAGATGGAACATTTTTCTGCTGGTATAAAGGGGTCAAGGTCTATCCTGTTGTCGTGTCGGTCAGCCAACTTCCCCTGGCTGCAGCGAAACGCTGTAGCGGCCAGTTCCAGTTGACATTGTTTCAGCCTATGTGGGAGTGCGCGGGGAGAGAGGCTATCTCATCTGTAAAGGTGAGAAAAGAAATTCGTTTACGTAGTGGTCAATCTGTGTACCGCTGGTGCATTCCAACGAAGTCTAGAAGTTTTCGCGTACGGGGGGAAACTATTATTGCTGATCTTGTCGATGGTATATTTGTACAGAGACCGTTTCCATTGTTTGAAAAGGGAGACATATTGGTTTGGAAAGGAGTGATAGAGCAGGAGAGTGTGGAAGTGAGAAAGGTTAAGTGGGGGAGTGACGCACGTTGGTACTATCTCGTTCGGATTATTTCGTCCAAAAAAATTATTCGTGTACGGGAAGATAGTGTACGGTCGTTCGATCGGGCTTCGTGCCCCTTTGGTCACTATACGCTGACTTTTGGTGAGCAGGGGTCACCATACTGCGCAACCTGCGAAACCGCTACTCATGTCATGTGGGGATAGAGCCGTGGCAAAAGAGGGAGGATGTAGTGTCCTCCCTCTTTTGCTATGTCGTTTGTACTCTGTAGACCCAGGTACAAAGTGTCCATTGTGGCGATCCGTCTTCTGATATCCAACGAATAACGTCCTTATCTACGCTCTGTATGGGCCATATTTCTCTTTTATCGTGGATCCAACATACCCAGTCACCGGGTTTCCAGTCTTCGTAGTTTCGATCATAGAGTGGCAAGCGATCGTCATCGTTCATTGAGCCTCCCTCTTTTCTTGTACTCTGTATACGTTGTAACATCGTGTCCATTGGTGATTGCCGTCTTCTGCTGTCCAGTGAATTTCTGTTTTGTATATGGACTGTATGGGCCATAGTCGTGTTTTATCTTCAACCCAGCATATCAGGTCTCCCGTCTTCCATTCTTCATAGTTTTGATCGTAGGCGGCTAGTGCGACCTCCCGCGCCCCAGCTCCTTGCTCTAGACTATTCAGTATCCCTGTTGAATGCGTCATTGTCAATTGATCTGTCTTAGTCGGTGGCATCTTCGTTTGTACATGGCTAATGGATTGTCCTAGCAGTTGAGCTAGGATTTTTAGATCGAATTGGGCGTCTAAGTAATAGGAGTAGTATGTTCCAAACTCCTTATCGTATATGCGCAGGCGTCGAATGAATTCTGTTAAAAGGGCTTGTGTGAAGTTGTCATCCATCGTTCTATTCCCCCCTTTCTCTTCTTATTCTACCATAGGTGTCAAGTTTCTTCTGCCAGTTGTCCTGCAGAGTGATCGTCTCATCTGGCTTGTCCGTTGGTCTCACAAGAACACTAGTAGAACGGTCAGGGGTGGACTGATAGCCTGGCTCCCATCTTCGTCGTCCTGGGGGGCTCTCAGCGGCCTTTTCGTCCACTTCCGTCAGGGAAGCATGAGTGGGGGTTTCGTGTAACCTTTCCTATAGTCTGG
>Ga0207663_10000292_pt1 | contig 21755 bp, 16 predicted proteins | sample LARL53metaG_FD_184346 | JGI IMG/M metagenome (GOLD analysis project Ga0207663, IMG submission 184346) | Corn, switchgrass and miscanthus rhizosphere microbial communities from Kellogg Biological Station, Michigan, USA - LAR L5-3 metaG... | ecosystem: Host-associated > Plants > Roots >...
CGCGAACACTGTCAAGCCGTCGCGCGAGACGAGCACGTTGATGATGACGATCGGCACGGCTACGATCGCGGCCGTGCGCAGGGTGCGCGCGAGCGGGCGCCCGACGCGCGCCGCGAAGCCCGCGCCGAGCACCGCGAGCGCCAGCGCGAGCAGGGCAAGGGGATGGAACAGCACGAGCGACGCTGTGGTCAGCGCAATCGCCCACGCCGCGCTCACCCCCGCGCGCGCGGCGTGCAGAGGGCTCGAGAGGCGGCGGTAGAGGAATGGCTGTGTCCCGGTGAACACGGGTCACGCCCCCGAGGAGGACGCGGGAGCCGGAGCCGACAGCATGGCCCCACCGGGCGCGAGCGCCAGCGCGAAGCGGCGCGCGAGCGTGGCCCGGTTGAACGCGCGTGCCGCCAGCTCGACACCGGCGGCGTCGGTGCCGGTGACGACCCACAGCGGCGCCTCTTCGGCGTAGCGCGTGGCGGCGACGAGCCCCGCGCCGGCCGTGAGCGTGCGCGCCACCCTGCCCTGTTCGTCGAGCAGCGTGAGCATGGCGCCGGTCGCGGAGAAGCGCGCGTACACGCCGCTCGAGCGCGGCCCGAGCTCGACCTGGTGCGCGCCCGGATCGCCGCTAAGCGAAGTCCACGGCCCGACCAGCACGCGCAATGTGTGCGGCTCATCGCCCGGCCCGATCGCCGCGAGCCCAGCGGGCACGCCCAGCGCGCGCAGCCGCGAGCTGACGGTGCGACAAGAAGCGCTCGAGAGCACGGCGCATTCGACGCGCACGGGCAGGCGCTTGCCGTCGATCCCGCTCAGAAACGGCTGGGGGAACGACCCGACGACCGCGGGCACTCTGTCTGTCTCGCCCCAGTCGTGCAGGTCCCACCAGATGTGATCACCCGGATGCACGTTCGTCGCGGTCGCGCCCTGCGGCGCCAGCACGCCGTTGACGTAGTAGAACCAGTCGATCGGCTGTCCGCCCGATTCACCGCCGGAGTGCCCGTCGATGCCCTCCACGAAGCCTCCCCCAAAGCGCGTGCTGACGTTCGTGTTGCGCATCAGCAGGCTCATGACGGTCTCCTGACCGTGCGCCTGGGGCGCGCTCCAGGAGCGCACGAGATGGGCGCCGAAAGAGCGCGTGACGGTGAGCTCGATCGCGCTCGGCGCGGGTCCCGCGCCGAGGCCACAGCCGATCGGGAGCACCACGAGACAGAGCAGCGCAAGCAGGCCGCTGGCGCGCAGCACGTGTGTGCGCGCCGGCTGATGGGCCGGGCGGGGACTAGCGGACATCGCCCCCCGCGCCTGTGGTGAAGGCGCTACCGAACATGGAACACGATTCTCGACGAGCCCCGTGCGAGCGATGTGCGGTTGCCGGCGGCGTCGGTCGCTTCGATGTCGAGCACGTACCGGCCGGGCGCAAGGGCGGACGGCAGCAGGTAGGAGAAGAGACCGCTGTTGGAGACCTTGAAAGCACTCCCGGTACCGCAGCGTGCGCGCACGAACCGAGCCGAGACGCCGTTGAAGGCGTGGCAGCGGCCCCGGTACTCGCGGCGCAGGGTCAGGCTGATCGAGGAGACGGTCGTGTGCGCAAGCACGCTTCCCGCGAGGACCCGCGGCGCGTGGCCGCGCTTATATGTGTGTCCATCGATCAGGCTCGTCAACTTTGGCACTAGCGCATATGGGCCCTTATAGGAAGCGCCAGCCATTGCGCTGCTCGCGGGCGTAGACCCGACTGGCGAGCTGGGTGCGCCCTGCACACCGCAGGCCGATTCGCCGCTGTCGCGCACGCACACCACGACAGGAGCCGAGGGCGCGTCCCCAGACTTGCGCGCGAGCAGCGCGTAGGTGCCGGGCAGGGTGAGCGTGAGCGTCGCCACCCCGTCGCCGCCGGTGATCGCGCTGGAGCCTCCGCCGGAGACGGTGACGCCGGGCTCGGGCTGGGGTATGCCTTCGCCGATTTCGGCGAACGTGCCCGGTTTTGTGTGGATCTTGTTCACGTCGACTGTGAACGGCTCGCCCGCGATGACACTCGCCGGCGCGCCACCCAGCACGAGCGGCAGCACCGTCGGCGCGAAGAACGGTTCGGGCTCATGATCGGCGATCAGCAGCAGTTCGTCGCCTTCGCTGAGCAGGTCTTCACAGATCCCGCCGCCCCACTTGTCGTCGATCCACACGGCCCAGGTGTCGGATTCGTGGGTGAAGTCGTGGGTCTCGCCGAGAATCGTCTGGGTGAAGTTACCTTTGCTGCCTGCCTGGTTACCGTGATCCCAGTTCCCGCCGACAGCGAGATTGATCGCTGCGGTGGCGCTGTTCGCGGGACATCCGCTGACCGGTTCAGGGTTTTCCAGCTTGACTGTCCTCAGCGGCAACAGCGTCGAGGTTTCACCCTCGATTCGCACCTTGACGGTCGGGTCGGCTAGCGCCGCGGCAGGATGCAGGAGCACGGCGAACAGCAGCGCGGCGAAGGCGAGCGTGGCACAGACGACAGGCGCGTTGCCGGCAAGCGCCGGGGGCGTACGTCGAGACGGAGAGATCATGGCTGAGCCACCCCTTTCCACGAGGGCTTGTGGGCTTGCGGTCGAAGGCAGGTCTCCTGGCTCCCGGGCCTACCCCTCCGCGCCTTCCCGACCGCCGGAGGCGGATCGGTGGCTGCGCGCCGTGCGGGCGCGCCGCGGTGGGCATCCCCAGTCACAGTGGCGGGTCCGCGTCGGATTCACACCGGCTTCCCTACACCACCGACCGTTATCGGATATCGCGCATCGTACTTCACCCGGCCACCGTGATGCGGTGTCGGGCTATTGGGTGGAGCTCGCGTTGGCCGATCGAAGATCCCGTCGATCTTCGATCGGTCCCGCGGACGGCGCGAACGACGGCGCGGTGATTAGGAGTGTTCGGCGTTCAGGTCCGAGTTGACGTCGCCCAGCGCTGCCCGCTGGGAGGCGTCGAGGACGGGCTTCTCTGCCAGCAGACGGCGGGCGTGGTCGAGGTCGTCCGAGCGTCCGAACGTGAGCGCGGCGACGACGCGGCCGTCCTGCAGGTACCAGTTGGTGAAGCTGCCATCCTCGAGCGAGCCGCGCACGATCTCCTCGTCCCATGTTGCCGCCGGCCCGACGTACTCCAGCTCGCCCAGGCCGGCCAGGACGGAGAAGAAGTACGGGACCTCCGTGTGCGGCACATCCCGACCGAGCATGTTCAGCGCGGCGGTGCGCCCGTGGTTGAAGGCGACGTCCCAGTGCTCGATCCGCATCGGCCCGCCGTGCAGTGGCGAGTCGTACTCGCACACATCCCCCGCCGCGAACACGCCTGGCGCGGAAGTCTCCAGTTGCGCTGAGCACGCGATCCCGCCGCGCTCGCCGATCCCAAGCCCAGCGCGCTGGGCGAGCTGCGTGTCGGGCGTCACGCCCGCGCCGATCACGACCGCGTCCGCCGGCAGCTCCAGGCCGCCGTGCGTCATGACCCGGCCGATGCGTCCGTCGCCCTCGAAGCGCTCGAGCTCGTCCTCGCCGTGCACGGTCACGCCAACGCTTTCCAGCAGTCCCTGAAAGAAGCGTCCGACATGCTCGCCAAAGCCCCGTTCGAGCGTGGCGCGCTCCTGCATCACGATCGTGCACCGCTTGCCGATCGCGGTTAGCGACGCGGCGACCTCACAGCCGATGTAGGAGCCGCCGATCAGCACCACGTCCTGCACGTCGGCCACGCTCGCGCGGATCGTGTCGGCGTTGCCGAGCGTGCGCAGGTAGTGAATCTCCTCCAGCTCACACCCAGGCACGTTCAGACGCCTGACGTTCGCGCCGGTCGCGATCAGCGCGTGGTCGAATTGCACTTCCTCTTTGCTCGACAGCTTCGCCGTGCGCGTATCGAGATCAAGCGCGGTCACGCTCGTGCGCGTCAGCAGCTCGATGTCCTGCTCGCCCCACCACTCGTTCGGGCGAAACAGCGGCTCCTCGCGGCTCTCCTCGCCGCGCAGATACCCCTTCGAGCAGTTCGGGCGGTTGTATGGCGGGTCGGGCTCGCGCCCCACCAGCAGCACCGTCCCCGCGGCGCCTTCCTCGCGCAGCCAGCGCGCGCAGTTGGCGGAGGCCAAGCCTCCGCCAATCAGCAGGTAGTCGATCTTGCGCGCCGCCATGCCCGCCACCTTACAAACCCCAGCAGCCCTGTGCGGAGGAGGCCCGCCGAAGCGGGCCTCCTCAACACGACGAGCGACTTCTGAGCTAGAAGTCGGTGTAGGCCTGACCCGAGTCCACGGCCGGGCGTCCGCTCTGATCGTGCGGAACGCTCACCGCGGCGGTGCCGGTGCATTCGCCGCCGAGGCCGTCGGAGACCGAGACGTGCAGCACATAGACACGCCCGTCACCGGTCCCGCTCCGCTCCGCGCGGATCAGCGCCTTGTCGGAGGCCGGTCCCGGGAAGGCGTCGGGCGAGGTGTCGCCGTCGCCCAGCCCGTTCAACGGCTCGTCCTGCGTGACGCTCGTGATCGTGCTCGTCAGCGGGTTGCCGTCGGGATCGGTCGCACCACTCACCGTGACCAGGTGCAGCTTGTGGTTCGGCGGCCATAGCTGCGGGCCCGCGGTGAGTGCCGTGCAGATCGGGTTGTGGTTGACGGTCAGCGTCGCCTGTGCCGAGTTGTTGGCGGGATTCGAGTCGGGCCGTTCGCCCGTCACGCTCGCCGTGTTCGTGATCGACGACGGAGCGCCGAGGGCGATCGCCACGACGAACGACTTGCTCGCCGTTGCACCCGACCCCAGCGTGCCGAATTCGCACGTGACGACGTTAGCCGCCGACGTGCAGCCCGGATCGCCCGAGACGAAGCTCTCGCCCGCGGGCAGCGAGTCGCTCGCGACGACGCCCGCGTCGGGGTCTTTACCGCCGTTCGTCGCGGTCAGTGTGTAGGTGACGTTGTGCCCCTCCGTCACGAACGCTGGAGAGACGGACTTTTCGAGCGCCAGGTCGGTCGGCCGCAGCGGAACGGTGATCGCCACCGACTGCTGGAAGCCTTCCTCGCTGTTGCCGTTAAGCAGGAAGTCGACGTTGCAGTGCAGCACGCCGCCGTCCGGCGCGTTGGATGCGACCGTCAAAGTCTCTTCGAAGGTAGCGTCTTCCCCGCTGGTGACGGTCTTGCTGGCAGCGTCATATGTCGCGGACAGGCCTGGGTCGCAGGTCGGTTGCGGCGTGACGGTGACCGGCAGGTTGGCGAGACCTTCCTGGATCCTTGTTGAGACTTCTTCGGGCGTCGCTTCGGGCAGCACCAGGCCGCCTGTTTCGTTGGCGACGAAGGTAGCCTGGCCCGTGGAGTCAAGTCCTTCTTCCGCCGTCTTCACTGGCACCGCGATCACCCGGATGTGCGCGGCCTTGAGTGCTTCGACTGCTTCGACCAACGTGTGTCCGAGATCAGGGTCGACTCCCTCGACATCGCCGAACCACACGACAATCCGGTCCGAGTCGCCACGGAAGCCCACGCCATCGGTGGCCAGCGTGTAGAGGGCGTTGACCTGGGATTCGGGCGCATCGCACCCTCCGGAGGCGGGCGACCATTCGTTGATCGCGGTCTGGACCGCCGGGAGGCTCGTCGTCAGGGCTTGTCCCAACCTGAACGCGTATGGATCAGGTTCACAACCGCCGTTTTCGCTTTCTGGCCTGCCGTCCTTGTAGTCGGCCGCCGCGAACTCGGCGGTCGCCCCCGGCGGCTGAGCGGCGTTCACCGTGTTCATGATGTTCGTGGCGTTGGCCTGAACGTTTGCGAGCGCCAGTTCCATCGACCCTGAAGTGTCCGACAGGAACACGATGTCAGGGTTGGGTGGAATCGCCGGCGTGTGGACGGTCTTCGTGATCGTCACACTCGAGCCCGATTCCAGCGTGTTGCTGTATGACGTCGGTTCGACGCCCGCTCCGGCCGCTGCGCTCGTGCTGAACCCGAGCATGGCCAGAGCTGTACCTGCAAGCAGGTACAGCTTCGCGCGCCGCTCTTTCATGAGCCTCACTGCTCACCTCCGTGTATTCCGATTTCCGGATAGCCGACATGGGCCAAGCTCCGACCCCGCGACCAGATCGTGAAGACGTGCGCCCGCTCTCGCACGAGCACGTCTCTCCCAACCAAGGTCTGCTCTGGCCAGTGGCCGCCACCCCGGGCGCGGCGCACGCTAACCCAAAATGCGAGACGCGCGAGAGGGAGTAGACGAATGTTGGAAGCCCCACGGGCAGCTCGGCGTGGCCCGCGTGGGACTGACGGCGACATCTGCCGGATCTCTGCCAGACGGACGGCGGAGCCACACAGCCGACATGCGCCTACAACCCCGGCGGGTGCCTGACCGACCAGTGCGCCCACGTCGGGATGTGGTCGAGGATGCGCCAGCGAGGGCCGTCTTCGTCGTGATTCGGGCCGACGTCGGTGCCGTTGTGACTTGTGTCCAAACGGAGCCCGGCGACCGTGACGAACACGTGATTCGTCGGCGATGTCGTCGCATAGATCGTGATCCAGCGGCCGGGACCGGGCGCTCCCCAGTGAATGTAGTCTTGGGCGAGTGGGTTGTCGCTGACGATCTCCGCGATCGGTCGTACCCCGGATCGGTAGAGCACGTAGTTGACCATGCTCGAGCAGTCCTCTTCGGTCGCACCCCTGGGATCCGGATGGCCGCCCGGACCGTACGGCAACTCCTGCAGCTCATTGCCCGCGACCACCATCGCCTGCACCGCCACCGGCACCCCCGCGGGGACCAGCGCGAGATGGCCGTCGCCAGGCGACAGCACCGCGCGTTCTCCCGCGATGAACCGTACCGGTGTCGGGCTTTCCCCGGCCAGGTGCGCGTCCGCGCCTTCAACACCGCTTTCCGCGCCGCCCGGAGATACCAGCGGTCCACGATACTTCGCCGCCCAGCCCTCGACCTCGGCGAAGTACCAGCTCGCGCGGTTGTACGCGTATATAGCGGCCTTGTAGTTCCGCGGAGCGCCGGACGCGTGCAGGTAGCGAGCGGCCGCATAGATCGCGTCTGCCGGATTCCAGCGGTCGACTCGACCGTCTCCGTCGCCGTCCACCCCGTACGTAGCCCAAGTCGAGGCGATGAACTGCATCGGCCCGCCGGCTCCCGCCGCGTTGGTCGCGCCCTTGTGGGTGCACGATGGGTCCGGGTCACGCCCGTGGTCGCACTCGACCTTGCCGATCCCCGCCAGGATCGCCCAGTCCAATCCATATCGATGGGCCGCCGCCTCGTACAGGCGCAGATACACCGGCGGGATTTCTCGCTGCGCCAGCGCCGACACCCCGTAGTCCGATCCGCCCGCCGCGCCCGACATGCCCACGCCCAGCGACTCGCCACCCAGGCCCGCCATCACGGCGGCCGCCATGAACATCGCGGCCAGTCCCAAGCCCGCCCCCGCCGCGACCGTCCCTGCGCCTCTCGGCTGCGCTCGCCCTCTCGCCGTGACCGAGTCGGCGCTCACTGCCGCCATCCCCTCACCCGGCCCGCGATCGAACGGCCTTGCACCCACACCATCGTCACCGCCGATCTCTGCCCAGCTGCCGTTTGCGCCGTGCCGCCACCTCGCGCGCGTCGTCCAGCACCGGCGAGCCGGCTTGCCGCGCGGGCGCGTGCTGAGCCGTCGACTGACCTTCGTGTTTCCAGGCATCCAGCCGTGAGCCGCCTCCGGGGGCGCCGGGCCGGCTGTGTCCGCCCGCGCGCATCCGCTCGTCGAGCGCGCGGTCGAACTCCCCGCTCGCCTTGCGCCTGTCACGCCACCCCGGTGAGCTGCCGCCCATTCCCGCGATGTCCGCCGTGGCGCCACCAAGCTCTCGGCGCAGCGCCAGCTCGCGGTCGATCTGCAGCCGCGCTTCGCGCCTGCGCCTCGGGTCGAGCCGTTCGTACTCGTCGCGCCCATGTCCCGCGAGTCCGGCGAGGGCCGCATAGTCCCGGTGCTTACCGTCCCCGTTGATGCGCCCGGCGGCCGGAAGGGCAGCCTGAGCGTCGAGCAGCCGCGCGCGCTCCTCGCGCTGTTGGCGCGTATATGGCTCGCTCGTCCTGCGCTGCGTACTGTCGCCACCCGCGACGATCCTCCGCGCCTGCCCAAGCGCGCCCTCCTCGCGCGCGATCTCCCCTGTGATCCGATGTTCGCGCGCACCCAGCTTCAGGGCCCTGCGCGTGTCCCCAGTCGCCGTGGCTTGCTCGCGCGCGCGGCGCACGCGGGCGAGCTGCGCACGTATCCCCGACAGCCGCGTCTGTATCTCCGGACCCTCTCCAACGAGGACACGAGCCTCGTCGTGCTCACGCTCGAGGGTGCGCCCAACCTGCTCGGCAGCGACCTCGTGCGCGCGCTCCCGACCTACCTGCGCGAGCTGTTGGCGTCGCTCGACGCTCGGCGCCTCGCGTGACAGGCGGGCTTTCGTGCGCTGCGCAACCCCGATCGCCACGCGCGGGGTTTCCAGCGCCTTGCTCCTCCGCCACGCCATCGACCACCGACTGCCTCCGTGACCCCCAGCCGACCTGCGATCGCCGAGAGCGCTCTCGGCAGCGCCGAGCGCCTGGTAACGGCGTGCATATGCACCCCACCAGAATGTGGAGATCAACAGCCACTGCGTCCACCAGCCGAGCCCGCGCAGGTTCTCGAGCACCGCGACGACCGTTAGCACCACGCCCAACAGAAACGAGTACAACAGCTTCGACACGACCGCGCCGAGCAAGCGCGCCGCCCACCTGCGAAACGCCGCCCGCCCACCATCTCCGAGCGCGGGGGCCAGCACCGCAGCCGGCGCCAACAGCAGATACAGCAGGCTAAACAGCGCGGCCGCCAACAGCCGCAAGGCGATGAACCCGAGCAGCATCATCATCCCGAGCACCCCGGCCACGATCAGCAGCAGTCCCCCCACTCGCGCCCATGTGCCGCCATTCGTGCGGAACTGCGCCTGCGCCGCGGTCGGTCCACGGCATGCAGTCGCGTCGCTTCTCTGACACAGCGTCCGCAGCAGCGACCCTTGTTTGTTGATCGAGTTCCGCTCCGGCCCGTTCGGCGCAAGCGCCAGAAAGATCGCTCCGTTGCTGTGTGCGTCCCGCAGCAGCTCGGCGCTGTGCTCCAACGCCCTGGCCTGTGCGCTTGCGGACGCCGGGCAGTGTGACCGGTCAACGCCCAGCTTGCACCCGGCCTGCGCCTGCTCGCTTGCGGCGATCTTCAACCCTGCCGCGCGCAGGCGCGAATCCAGGCGTGCCGGGTCTCGACACCAGTCGACATCGCCGAACTCGAGGTAGCACCATGGCGCTTCGATCGCCGCCCCAAACACCGTTCGCATGCTGTCTGCCAGCGCCCGTCCGGGACCCGCGGGCGTGCCCTGCACGGCGACCGCGAGGGTCCCGAGGCTTGCCTGGTTGGCCCACCTGCCGAGCGCGCCGACCGTGCCCGCCGGGTCGAGGATCACCCACATCCCCCCGGCCATCATCGTCAGCATCAGCAATGTCTCGCCGACCGTCTCGGCGACGCGACGACGCACGAGGCCGTTGTAGGCGGCCAGCACCGAAGCGACCGCGAGCACGCTCACCAACCACGGCTCGGTCAGCGCGCTCTGCATCAGGCGCAGTCCGCGACCTACACCACCCGCCGCGGGGCTGTCGAGCAGGTCGATCGTAAAGCCCCACTCGACCATTACGACCAGTGCGTGCACCGCCCACACCAGCACCATCCACAGCGGCGTCACGAACAGGTCTTGTACGGTGCTCAGCAGCCCGCCGGAGCTGAATCCCAGCACGCCCGTGTCGATGTGCACGTCGATCCCGTAGTTGCCCGTCGGCGCTGGAGCCGCGACGAATCCCGATGTCTCGCAGTCGCGCCTGCTCGTCGCCGACAGCCCGCCGTCCAGCTCGCCTTTGCACAGCGGGCTGCCCAGTCCGTTGCCGACCAACGGGTCTGCTTCCCCCTGACCAGTGTCTCCCCCGTCTTCCGCTTCGACTCCGCTGGACCCCCACGCGCCGCCGGAGCCGGACCCGAGCGACGGGCCACGCGGCGCGCGCGCGTTGGTGGGCGGACGTGCGTGCGACGCCTTGGAGTCGGCCGTCCGTCGTGCTTGAGCCGCCCACGCGACAGCGCCTACCGGCCCTGGCGCCACGACCGCCGTCACCGCCAAAAGCGCACCCAGGACCGCCTTCACACGCGTCCCGGGGTCGTCGAGAACGCCCGTAGCAGCGCCGGCGCGACGACGTCGACCTGGATGGCCTCCACACGTCCGTAGTGGTCGCGCAGCAGGCACCTGCCCGCCTCCTGCTCGAGCAGGCTTTGGCGCATGCGCCGGTCCTCGGGGTCGAGGCCCAGCAGCTGGAGCGCGCGCGCGGCCTCCACCTCGGAGCGCATCCCGAACACAAACGTCGCCCCGATCAGGTTCTCCAGCGACTCGCGCTCCCCCACGAGCGCGTCCGTCACCAGCTGCGTACTGATGATCGGCACCGCCAGCTCCGAGCGACCCATCCGCTGCAATGAGGCCAGCAGCGCGCGTCCCACAGGATCGCCGAGCAGCCGCCAGCCCTCGTCGAAGGAGAAAATCTTCAGTCGTCCCCGCTCGGCGCCGAGCAGTTGCATCGCGAACATCGCGATCAGTCGCACCACTTGTGCGCCGACCCGCTCGGCCTGCGAGTACTCCGAGCGGCGCACCCCCGGCTCGGGTCCCGGCAGGTCGCGGATCGGCAGGTAGGTCACCTGCCTGTGCCCGACCGGCGGCAGCTTCACGTGCGAGTCGGCGAACCCCAGCTGCGTGAGCCCCGAGCGCGCGTACACCTCAAGCGTCGCCCCCACTTTCGCTTCCGTCTCATCTCCTCCCTTGAGCGCCCGCACGACCTCATGGCAGGTAGCCACGCGGGCGCGTCTGAGCACGCGATCGACCGCGCCCACGACCGCCGTCTCCCAGGCTGGCTCGGCCCGGCCCGGCAGCAGGTCGCGCAGGAACGACACCGCCGCGTCCTGCTTGAGGTGCTCGGGCGCGACCCTCAGCGGGTCCAGCACTCCGCGCAACGCCGGGTCGGGCTTCAGCGTGATGACCTCGGCATGAGGCGCCACCTCGTCCAGCAGGTGCAGCCGATGGTCGCCCTTTGGGTCGCAGTCGACTACGCGCGCGCCCTGCAGGAATCCCTCGTACTTGAGCTTCTGGTCGAGCGTTGTCTTACCCGAGCCGAGCGCTCCAACGCTGAGGATCGTCGTGTTCCTGTCGCCGTCGGACCCCTCTCTGAGATTGAACCTGACCGGCTGCCTGGACCCAGACAGCGTGTGCCCGAGGTAGTACCCCCGCTTCGAGCCCACCGCGTGCGTAGCCGCCGGCATCATCGCCGCCACCTGCTCGGGTGTCAGCGTGTCGTCATATCCCGCCACCTTCGTGCGCTGTCCCGGCAGGTGCTGCGCGAACAGTCGCAGCTGATCCCCCAGCGGCCGGTGCAGCCTGATCTCCCCGTACGCGCGCCTGACCATCTCCACGCGTTCCTCGAGCTGCTCCTCGTCGCTCGCGCCGACCGCGATCGCGAGCGTCGCCCGTAGCAGCGGCGGCCTGCTTGAGGCCTGCAGGTACGCGAGCAGGTCGCGTGCCTCCTGCGTGCGCTGATACCCCAGGTCGGTGACTCCCTGATCGCCATCGGACTCCGCCCTGACGATCTGATCGGCGTCCTGGATCCGCCTGCGCGCGATCCGCAGCGCCAGCCCGTTCGGCAGGTATCGCGCGTTCAACGACACGTCTATCGCAAACGGCAGGCTCTCGACCGGGGCGAACATCAGCTCGACCCGCGCTCCCGGAAAGCTCGCCCGCTCGGGCAGCGCCCCGACTACCAGCTGCGCTTGCCAGCTTGTCCCCAGCTCGGACTCGACCCTAAGCCGCCTGCCCCCATGCTCGACGTAGGAGTCCATCCAGCGCATCACGTCCCCCTCAAGCGGCGCCAGCAGCGCCTCGCCGTTGCGCTCGAACACGAGCGCCCGCGGCTCGTGCAGGCCGTCGATCCGCGGCTCGCCGAGACCCCGACAGAACGCCCGCCGGATCAGCCACTGCAGCTCCACCCCGCGCGCCTGTCTGACCGGCAGGTAGTCCGCCAGCCGCGCGTGCGCCTGGTCCGCCCTGACCCGCGCCCGCTCGAGCTCGGACACCTTCAGCACTCGCCTGTCGTTCGGCGAGACCGCGCGCTTAATCCGGCTCAGCCACTCCCGCGGGTGGCTTTCCGCGGCCTGGGACACGTATGTGGCGACGTCCTGCTCGGGATCAGACAGGCTCACGATCAGGAACACCGACGGTCTCGCCAGGCCGATATCCGTTAGGCGCTTAGCGTGCTCTGCCAGATAGACGCTGTTCGCGCGCGCGTGCGCTTGCGTGCGTCGCGCACGTGTACCTACGGCTTGTGAGTCGGCCTCCTCCGGCGTAGGGTCGCCCTCCCCCGGCGCGCGGGTCGCATCCCCCAGCTCACGCACATAGCGATCGAGCTCCCACCTGCGCCCGACCCTGACGATCTGTAGGTCCGCCTCGATCGCCTCGATCGCGCCGAGCAGCTCGAGCAGCCGCGTGCGCTTGCCGTCTTCGGAGAGCCACTGATACGAGCTCGCCTCCACGGCAAACGCAGCCCAGGCGTCGTCGAGCCCGTCCGCAAACACACAGTTTCCGTACACGCACGCGATCGGTGCTCTCACCGCCTCACCGCACCCTCAGACGTGTCCCGGCCGCAAGCGCGATCACCCGACCACGAGCGGGGGCTGGTCGACCGGGCAGCTCGCGCACGGTCAACCGTGGGCGGCGCCAGGCGCCGCCGCGCGACTCGATTCGCTCATGAGCCGCGGTGATGAGCACCGCGCCCGGACCGGTGTAGCGCAGACGGCGCAGGCGGGCGTCGGAGCCGTCCGGCAGCATCAGGATCTCTGGCGGCCACCACCGGGCGCCGGGCGCCGCGTCCAGATCGTCCCGCCCGCGCAGCCCCGCTGACCGGCGGGGGTGAGTCCGGTAGCGCAGCAGCGCCTGCGCCGCCAGATGAGACGGGCGCCCGTCGATCCTGATCACGGTCAGCAGCGCCGCGCTCGTGCCGGGCAGTGCAACGTAGAGGAGATACCAGGGCAGCACGCCCGTCACCACAGCTGCCGGCGGCACACTTGCGCAGATCGTGACCGCCGCGAGCAGCGCCAGGAAGTAGACGACCCCGCGCACCGGCACTCCGCTCGGGTTCAACCTCAGCCGGTCGATCCGATAGATCCGCCGCTCGAGCTCGAACACGGCGCGGTAGGAGCGGATCTCCATCGGATTCGTCATCCGCGCGATCCGAACAGCGCATTGACGGTGTCCTGCAGCACGCTTACGCCTGTGGGGGTCGCCAGCAGCACACATATGATCCCGACCGCGAACACGCCCGCGGCCTCCTTGAAGTCGCGCCTGAACGCGAGCGCGATCGCCGCCACCGCAAACGCCAGCCCGATCAGGCTCATCGCCACCGCCCTGCCCGTGCTGCCCGCCTTCGCGGCAGCCGCTTCCAGCGAGCCACCAGTCTTTTCGGTCGGGGATGCCTGCCGCGAAGTCGCGCTGCTCGGCGTGGCGATCGCCGCCTGCGCGGCGGGCGCTCCGGCCACGAGGCACGCGCCGGTGAGCAGCGCCAGCGCATGGACGCGCGCGGCGGGACGTTGTGGGAGTCGTAGGCGATCGGCGACTGTCATGCGGGCTCCTTCGGGTTTGATTTGCGTTGTGCGTGTGCGCTTTGCCGGCGATCGCGGACGCGAGCCGGCGACTAGGTGTCTGGATCCATCTGGATCGCAGCCACCTCCCAGCGGCCGGCGATCAGGGCCACGTCGAGCTCGTATGCGAGCGTGTAACTGACGCCGCGACCGTCCTGAGCTCGCACGATCGCGCTGACCGCGCCACCTCCTTCCGGCGACCAGTCCAGGCGCTGCACTGCTTCCAGGCTCAGCGCCTGCATAGGCAGCGATACGCGCGCGCCGCTCGTCAGGTCAGCCGCCAGCTCAGAGCTCGCGTCCGCCAGGTAGTTGCGCAGTGCCCGTTCAACGACGGTCCGTAGCGTCGGCTCGGAGACTTCGCGCAACTTGCCGCTCGCGCTCGCCGGGCTCGATGCGGGCGCCCCCACCAGCGCTGGATAGCCGGCTAGCTGCAACACGCCGTCGTGCGCGCGCGCGACACACACAGCCAGGTACATGAGGCCGCTCGTGTCGGTCTGTGCGGCGACCGTGTACATGTGCTCGCCGGCCGCGATCGTCCGTTCCTGGACGACCTCGGTCCACTGCACCTGCTCCTCACCGGCTGGCGGCGGCTGCAGTCCCGCTCCGGGTTCCATGCCCACGCCGACGAACGACGCGAGCGAGCGCTGATGAGCTTCGGGGTCGTCCGCTTCCCATGTCAGGTAGCTGCGCGCGAACAGCTGCGCAAATCCCTCGGCGGCAAGATCCTGTGCGGGCGCGATCCGATGTTCGCGCGCGAGCGTCACCGGCTGCGGGGGCGCGATCGCAAACCGGGCGCTGGCCAGCAGACCCGCGACCGATGCCCCCAACAGCAGCCGCCGCGGCAGCTCGCGCGTGAGCCTGATCCGCCATAGCGGTTTGAGGCCGACCGTCACGCTCGCTCGCGCTCGTGTACGCGCTCCGTCCATCTCAACGCTCGAACCCGAACTCGCTCTGTGCCCCAACCCTGGCTTCGGGTTCGGCTATGGCGGGCCGATCCCGCGCGACGCTCGTCGCGGGTGCGGATGCGGGTGCGGGTGCTGACGCATCCTGCGGCGGTTGCGGTTCCGATACGTGCCCCGGCCTGGAAGCCCCCCGGCTCGATTCGGCCATGCGCACGCTCGGCGAGATCCTCGCGGCGGCCACTCCGGCGCTTGGACTTGCGTGCGACCGTCGCCCGGCACGAACGGATCGGCCGCTCGGGAGAGCCCGATGCCTTCCTTCGCTGTGCACGTCCCCGCGCGCGGGGTCCCGGCGAGGCGCGACCTGAATGGGGCTTGATCCAGTGTCGGATGGTGTCCGGCGTGAGTGTGCAAACACGTTCGCCGCGATCCGTCGATCGACCGTATGAGCGCGCAGACCGGCCAGCGCGATCGTTCCGCCGACTGTTCCCACCGCCCCGGTCAGCGCAGCCGCCCCCGCCAGCCGACGCAGCCGATGCTCGCGCGAGGTTCTCGCACCTGGCGCGCTCCATCCAGCCGGGGGCGCTGTCGACTCCGGCGGCAAGACATTCCAGTCGGGGAGTGCGTCGGCCCCGGCAAGATACTCGTCCTCCCCATACACCCGGTAGACCGCCCTGGGCCGCCGGCGCAGACGCGTCATCGCCGATCCCCGCGAGTCGCCGCCGAGCGGGCGGGCACGCGGGCGACCGGAAGCCGAGCTGGGGAGATGCGTCCCGGCTCCCGGCCGCTTGCGCGCGGATGGGACTCGCCGTGCGGTCGTCCGTCCAATCGACTGCCGGCGTCCCAGGGGACGCGCCTATGAGTGGGGGGAGGTATGTTCATAGGTGGGTCCCTGTCCCCTACTCCGACGTGTCCACGCGAGCGGGACACCTCTCTTTGAAATCTTTTTCTCGTGGGCTCGGCACCGCCGGAGCCACTGGGGACGCCACAACCGCGGTGGGCTCGGCCAGTAGCTGGCGCAGCCGTGCCCGCGCGCGCTGGGCAACCTTGCGGTGCTTCTCCTGCGACCAGCCGAACCTGCGGCAGAACTCGCCCGTGCTCATCTGCAGTCCGATCTGGCAGGCCAGCACAAGTCGCTGATCGCAGCTCAGCGCCTGCGCGGCGGCTCGCTCCACGGACCACAGGTCAAAGCGCAGCATCGTGCGTCGCTCGACGTCGGCGCGCGCGTCGACGAGCTCGACTTCCTGCTCGCCTGCACCGCCGAGCGAGAGCGCCCCATCCAGCGACGCCTGCATCGGGCTGCGCCCGCGCAGCGCGCGGCGGCGGTCCCTGATCCGCGATGCGAACCGCAGCTCGAGCAGGTTGCGCAGATGAGCCCGGCTCGAGTACCGCAGCTCACCGCTACGTGCCTGGGCTACGAGCTCGACGGTCGCCTGGCTGCAGCAGTCCTCCAGATCCTCCCAGCGCAGCCACGGGCGATACACGGCGAGCAGCAACCCGCGCGTCGCCTGCGCCACCAGCGCGACCTCCTCGGCCGGGTCGAGCGATCTCCTCGACAGGCGGCGGGGCGCCGTGCGAGCGTCGGCCAGGCGTGGCTCGGGCGAGTCGCGCTGGGGGCGCGGCTGTGGCCAGACTTCGCCCGGCGCTCGCGTTCGCAGCTCGAATCGGGTAGAGGTAGACACGCACCCATGTCGCTCCCGGCCGCCCGCACACCCCCCCTGCTATGAGTCTCACCGACAGCCTCCACGCCTTCGACCGCGCCCAGCAGCGCCGGCCGTGGCTCGGATTCGTCGCCGCCGTGGTCAAGAAGTTCGGGGACGATCAGGCCGGCCAGCTGGCCGCGCTGATCTCCTACTACTCGTTCGTGTCACTGTTCCCGCTGCTGCTGGTGTTCGTCACGATCCTCGGCTTCGTGCTCGAAGGCGATCCCACGGAGCAGCAGAAGATTCTCGACGGCGCGCTCGGACAGGTGCCGATCATCCGCGACCAGCTCAAGCTGCACTCGCTCACGGGCAGCACCACCGCGCTGGTGATCGGCGTCGTGCTCGCGGTGCTTGCCGGCATGGGCATCACGGGCGCCATCCAGAACGCGTTGAACCGCATCTGGAGCGTCCCGTTCAAGGCTCGCCCGGATTTCGTGCACGCGCGTCTGCGCAGCCTCGGGATGCTGGCGATCCTCGGCACGCTCAGCATCTCCTCGACCGTCGCCGGCGGGTTCATCGGGTCCGCCAGCCATCCGGCGCTCACCGTGGTGGGCGGGGTGGCGGTCGCGTTCGCGTTCAACCTCGCGCTGTTCATGATCTCGTTCAAACTGCTGACCGCCGCGGAGGTCTCATGGCGCGACCTCCTGCCTGGCGTCATCGCCGCCTCTGTGTTCTGGCAGCTGTTGCAACATCTCGGGGGCTACTACGTCGACCATGAGCTCAAACGGCTCAGCCCGCTGTACGGGGTATTCGGTCTGGTTCTCGGCCTGCTCGCGTGGCTGTACCTAGGCGCGCAGCTGACGATATTTGCCGCCGAGATCAACGTCGTGCGCAAGCAGCGGCTGTGGCCACGGAGCTTTTTCACACCCCTGCTCGACGCGGACAAGCGCGCGCTCACGTCCTCCGCGGAGATCGAGGAGCGTGTCGAGGAGGAGACCGTCGAGGTCAGCTTCGACGATCCCGAATAGACCATTTGCAGGCCAAAAGAAGTACTTGCGCGCGCAACGACTGTGCGCTATACTAACTACAAAATCGTAAGCTCATATGGAGCCGATACTTATGCCTGCATCCACAGACACACCCCAGACAGCCCCCGCCCAGCCCAAGCCGATCTTGCGGTTGATCGCGCTCGAGGACACGGTTGTATTCCCGAACATGGGCATCACGCTAACCGAGGAGGTCGGCGACGACGAGCGCGTCGTGCTCGTGCCGCGCCATGAGGACGAGTTCCTCGAGGTCGGCACGATCGCCGAGGTGACCGAGCGGCTACGGCTGCCCGGCGGCGGCCACGCGGTCGCCCTGTCCGGCCAGCACCGCGCGCTGATCGGCGCTGCCCAGACGGGACCGGGTGGAGAGCTGCGCGTCGAGGTCGAGGAGCACCCCGACGAGGTGCCCGTCGACGGTCGCACCCGCGAGCTCGAGCGCGAGTACCGCGCGACGGTCGAGGAGATCCTCGAGCTGCGCGGGGACGACGGGCGCATCGCCGCGTTCCTGCGCGCGATCGCCGAGCCCGGCGCGCTCGCCGACTCGGCCGGCTACTCGCCCAACCTGTCCTACGAGCAGAAGATTCAGCTGCTGCGCACACTCGATGTGACCGACCGCCTGGAGCTGTCCGTCAGGCTCCAGCGCGAGAGCCTGGCCGAGCTGCAGGTTCGCAAGCGCATCCGCGAGGACGTGCAGGAGGGCGCGGAGAAGCAGCAGCGCGAGTACTTCCTGCGCAAGCAGATGGACTCGATCCGCAAGGAGCTCGGCGAGGACGAGGGCTCGATCGTGGAGGAGTACCGCGCCAAGATCGAGGAGGCCGACATGCCGGAGGCCGTCAACGAGCAGGCGCTGAAGGAGCTCGGCCGCCTGGAGCGGATGGGCGAGCAGACCGGCGAGTCGAGCATGATCCGCACCTATCTGGACTGGCTGATCGCGGTGCCCTGGAGCAAGCGCTCAGAGGAGCGCTTGGACCCCGTGGCGGCGCGCGAGGTGCTCGACGCCGACCACGCCGGCCTGGAAGATGTAAAGGACCGCGTGACCGAGTACCTGGCGGTGCGCAAGCTGCGTCAGGACCGTGGCATCGAGGCCGACCCCAAGTCGGGCGCGATCCTCACCCTGATCGGCCCCCCCGGCACCGGTAAGACGTCGATCGGCGAGTCGATCGCCCGCGCCACTGGACGCGAGTTCGTGCGCATGTCGCTGGGCGGCGTGCGCGACGAGGCCGAGATCCGCGGGCACCGGCGCACGTACATCGGCGCGCTCCCAGGCCGCCTGGTCAGGGCGCTGAGGGACGCCGGGACGATGAACCCGGTGATATTGCTCGACGAGGTCGATAAGGTCGGCGCGGACTGGCGCGGCGACCCGTCGGCGGCGCTGCTCGAGGTGCTCGACCCGGCGCAGAACCACTCGTTCCGCGACCACTACCTCGACGTCGAGCTGGACCTCAGCCAAGTGATGTTCCTGGCGACAGCCAACGTCCCCGACACGATCCCCGGCCCGCTGCTGGACCGCATGGAGGTGATTCGCTTCGACGGGTACACCTCTGAGGAGAAGCTGGCGATCGCCAAGGGCTACCTGTGGCCGCGCCAGCGCGACCGCAACGGCCTGCGCGAGGACGAGGTCGAGATCTCCGATGAGACGCTGAAGACGGTCGTCGCCGAGTACACGCGCGAGGCGGGCGTGCGCAACCTCGAGCGCGAGCTCGGCACGGTGCTGCGCAAGACGGCGACTCGAATCGCCTCCGGCGAGGTGGAGGCCCCGGTGACGATCGACCTGGAGACCGTGCGCGACGCGCTCGGACGCCAGAAGTTCTTCCAGGAGTCGGCCTCGCGCACCGCGACCCCCGGCGTCGCCACCGGGCTGGCGGTGACGGGCACCGGCGGCGACGTGCTGTTCGTCGAGGCCACCGCGATGAAGTCGGGCAGCGGCCAGGGCGCCGGCAACAGCCTGGTGCTGACCGGCCAGCTCGGCGACGTGATGAAGGAGTCGGCGCGGATCGCCCTGTCCTACGTGCGCGGCCACGCCGATGAGCTGGGCATCGAGGAGAGCGCGTTCGAGGGCCAGGAGTTCCACGTGCACGTACCCGCGGGCGCGATCCCCAAGGACGGCCCGAGCGCGGGCGTGACGATGGTCACGGCGTTGGCGTCGCTGCTGTCGGGGCGTCCGGTCAAGCACACGGTGGGCATGACCGGCGAGGTCACGCTGCAGGGCCGCGTGCTGCCGATCGGCGGGCTCAAGCAGAAGGCGCTCGCCGCCCACGCCGCCGGCCTGACCGACGTGATCCTGCCCGAGCGCAACCGCGGCGACCTGGACGACATCCCCCAAGAGGTGCGCGAGCAGATGGCGTTCCACCCGGTGATGACCGTGCAGGAGGTTCTCGACCGCGCCCTGGAGCCCGCCCGCGATGTCGCGGCAACCGCCACTCCGTAGGTGTCAGCCCGTTCCGGTCGAGGTTCGTGAAGCCGCGAGCCTCCTGGAGCGGCGCTGGCTGCTGTCGATCATCTACGCGGCCCTGACCGGCGCGCTACGGTTCAACGAATTCGCCGAGGCCGTCGGAGGCATCTCCCCGCGGATGCTGTCCGAGCGCCTGCGCGACCTGGAGTCCGCGGGGCTGGTCGAGCGCACCGTGCTGCCGACCAGCCCGCCGACCGTCGAGTACCGGCTGACGCGGCAGGGCAAGCGTCTGGGCCCGGTGATCGAAGCGATGCGGGCTTACGCCGAGGAGCCCGTGGGTTAGGCAGCCTCCGAGACCGCCTCGGGGCTCGCGCCGACGAGCGCGCCGCCCTCGCAGGTGGCGGCATGCACCACGCGTCGCGGATTGCGCACGCCGACGACACCGACGATCCCACCCAGCGCGACGAGCACGGCCGCTATGGCGAGCCCCAGGTGGAAGCTGTGCAGGGACGCCGCTTCGGCGGCGCTCGCCACCGCGTGAGCCTGGCGAGGGGGCAGTCCCTGCACGTCGGGTAGGCCGAGCGGCAAGCGCTTGGCTTCGCGCACGGCGACGTCCGCGGCCGGCCCAAGCCGCACGCCCGCCAGATGCGCGTCCAGGGTCGAGGCGAACGACGTGGCGATCGCGGCGCCGACCGCCGCCGTGCCGAGCAGGCCGGCGACGCGCGCGACCGCGTTGTTGACCGCCGAGGCGATCCCCGCCTGCGAGCGCTCGGCTCCCGCCAGCACCGCCGCGGTGAGCGGAGCGACCGTCATCGACAGCCCGAGCGCGAACACGAGTAGCGCCGGCAACACGTCAGATACGTAGTCGACGTGCGTGCCCACGCGCTGAAACAGCAGCAGCCCGACCGCGGCCACGAGCGGCCCCAAGCCCATGAACAGGCGCGGGCCATGTCGGTCGGCGAGCGCTCCAAAGCGGCGGGAGAGCGCGAACATGACAAGCGTCACGGGCAGCGTCGCAAAGCCGCTCTGCAATGGCGTGTATCCGCCGATCTGCTGGAGGAACAGGACGAGGAAGAAGAACAGCACCGCCAGCCCCGCGTACATCGCGAACGTCTCGACGTTGCCCGCCGAGAAGTTGCGCCGCCGGAACAGGCCGAGCGGCAGCATCGGGTCGCGCGCGCGCCACTCATACAGCACGAACATGACGAGCAGCGCGGCGCCGGCGATCATCGGGATGAGCACGCCCGGGCTCGACCACCCGAGCCGAGGCTGCTCGATCAGCGCGAACACGGGACCGCCGAGGCCGAGCGCGCACAGCGCCGCCCCCGGCAGGTCGATCCGGCGCCCGTTCGCCTCCGATCCATCGGCCGCGACGGGACGCTCGGCCTGGGGGATCACGAGCAGGATCAGCGCCACGCACGCAATCACGAACGGCACGTTGAGCAGGAAGATCCAGCGCCACGAGGTGAGCGCCAGCAGCTCGCCGCCCGCCAGCGGCCCGAGCACGGTGGCGATCCCGCCCCACGCCGTCCAGCTGCCGATCGCGGGCCCGCGCTCGGACTCCTCGAACGTGGCCACGATCACCGCCAGCGAGCTGGGCACGAGCAGCGCGCCCGCCACGCCCTGGAGCGCGCGCGCCGCGATCAGAGCATAGATCGAGGGCGCCAGCGCGCAGGCCAGCGAGGTCACGCCGAACCCGCCCACCCCGAGCGCGAAGATCCGCCGCTCGCCATACAGGTCTCCGAGCGAGCCCCCAATCAGGATCAGCGACCCCAGCGTCAGCAGGTACGCATTGACCACCCACTGCTGCGCCGCCAGCCCGCCGCCGAGGGCGTCCTGGATGCTCGGCAGCGCGACGTTCACGGCGGTCCCGTCGAGCAGCACGATGCCCGAGCCCATGATGCACGCCACGAGCGTCAACCGCTTGCGCATGGCGTCGGTCTGCACGGAGGGCATCTCAGAGCACGGTAGCTCCTCAGGGGACGGAGAAGCCCGTCGGCACTGACGACCTGGCAGATGGATCGCCCCGATCGGATAGCGTGGGTGCCCAGTGGTCGATGCGACCAACAGAGAGCCGGGATCCCAGGAGCGCTGGAACGCGGTCGACCGCTACATAGCGGATCACCTGCTCACGCCGGAG
>Ga0207663_10000293_pt1 | contig 21722 bp, 18 predicted proteins | sample LARL53metaG_FD_184346 | JGI IMG/M metagenome (GOLD analysis project Ga0207663, IMG submission 184346) | Corn, switchgrass and miscanthus rhizosphere microbial communities from Kellogg Biological Station, Michigan, USA - LAR L5-3 metaG... | ecosystem: Host-associated > Plants > Roots >...
TTTTTTGCCTCTTCAAATTCTTCGGTGATTTGAGTATATCTAACTTCGTCTGGCAAAATGTTTTCGAATTTGGTGTATCTTGGTGTTACGTTTTGGATTCTTGAGTTCAATAGGTCATATCTACTCTTGAAAAGTAGTAATTAATACTTCTTTTCTTCTCATTTCTTTCTTTGTCATTATTTTTATTTTGGATTATATGATTCATGTACATAGAATCGTACGATATCCTCTATAATAGACTTGTTTGCAAACAGACATTTGCGTACAAATAATTGCTGATAAGTGCTGGCAGTCTGCATAGATCAATAAGAGATGATGTATTGATAGGAAAGGTGAGTAGCTGCAATTCCATCACATACTATATTTGAATCACTTCTGTGGGGTTTTATTGCTAGTGTTCCGCTTGTTATCGGATCTATAGTTGTTTACATAATAGTTATAACCTCTAGCTTGTGAAACCATCAAAAAATGAGATAAGATCATCCCTTGTTATTGTTCAAGTAGATTATTATTACAGAAAATTTAAAATTGGTCAACTCTTTAATGATATTTTGTCTTTAATTATTAGATAGATTCACCTCTGTTTTCACTGAGATAATGTAATTTGCAATTGTCCAAGTATTTTCTTGTTAATATCTTATAAAGTAAGTTTTGAAATGCGGTATAAGATCTGATGTGACGTCTTCAACTTTTCTTTTAAATATTATATCATCACATATACTGTCAACACTATATGAAGTTAAATCGAACACCGAATTATTAATTGTTCCTCTCTTCAAGATACATTTGTAATAACTAATTCGGACATATAGACATATTCTATACAGGATTATAGTGATGTGAGATATCATTGTCGCATATAGTGACTGGGTATATGATATTGCAATTTCATACAACCTACCTAAAATAAAAGGCACAACGAAATTTCGGATCATTTATTTTCAAACTATATGTAATACCAAAATATTAAGAGATTAAAATCCAGCAGACAGGCTTATGAAAAATATATGCATCGTATATCATTCAGACTCTCGGTAACATGCTTATGTTTTTGATTCCAGTGTTCAAGAAATCTAGTAATTAATGGTTGAAAATCATCTGTTTTGTATGTCTTTTTCTCTCTGGATAATTTGCCCATATACTTTCCATATTTTATGCAAGTCCAGCACCCTATGAATGGAATAAGTGGTGCGAAATAATAGCCTGCATGTCTTCCAGTAAATCCCCATGCTTCTCCCACCAAGCAGTATTTAGAATCATAGGAGAGAATTCGTCTGTCCTTGATAGTTAACCCAACTTTAAGCTTAGCAGCCCAGGTAGGGCAAACCTCATCCAAGGTAAGTGTGGAAGAGGACTGCTGCATAATTGCTCTAGGCTTTCGATAGCGCATTCCGTATTTTTTTGATATTATCATAAGTTCACGTCTCAAATTAGATTTGTTCATAAGTATAGACTATTCAATTGACTTTATTATTGTTTCATGAAATTCCAATCATCGATAAAAAAATTGCTTATTTAGACCGCACTAAAGCACAATTGACCACATAAACCAATTTAACCTAGTTGATGTCAAAGTATTTGCGTAAGTTCTAGCTTAATTCAATAACGAATCACATCTGCAAATCTGTATTGTGAAGCCAGGTCGATAACTTTAATTATCTAATAGCCCTTCTTTGATCAACAATAATCCACCACTTTCTTGATCGTATGTTTTAGGAATATCAAACAAGATCACGAAAAATTCACTAGACAATATATCCGACTTTAATAATATGAATCAAAAAAGTGTAGCCAGTTCTTCTTACATCAGCTTGGGTTAATATATTGTGTCTTCCACTACCAGTGATTTGCCATGTGCTTATATTACTAAAAGTTTATTTATTTATTAAACAGAATGTACGAAACTAGTCGCCTTCTCGTGCAGAATTTTTGCAAATTGGTGTATATCAATATCTTTGAAAGGACTGATTTTTTTTAAGGGAAACAGGTCCTGTCCTTCATCCAATATTCCTCTTCCACGGAGGTCTTCAATAATTTTTTCTCTCAACTTTGGAGGACAGATCTTGCTATTATATACACAACTAAGTGATCCATTAAACATCTCTTTAAGATGATCGTCACCTTTTTCTTCATGAAAATGGGGATTCCTTGTTTCGACCTGCATTATTTCTACACCTTTGTCCATAGCATCATAGTTTTCCGTAGGCAATATACCTCCAAATTCCTCTAATATATTTACAATTTCATATGGTTCTACTGAAAAACCTGAAGAGTATGTTAAAAGTTCGGCTAATTTAATTGACATACAGTGTTCACCTGAATTTCCGGTACGCATAACTTCAGTCTCAAATCCAGTATAGTAAGATACCAATGAATTTAGGTACTGGTTTGTTATTTCTGACACTCTTCCCCATTTCGAAAAATACAATCCACTCTCGGAAACCTTAGGCTTATAGATCCATGATATCCGAACCATTGTGTACGGTGAGTTGGACATCGCAATACCTGACGTAAATATTTTTACATATTCGTTCACAGCTCCTGGTACATAATTATCTGCGTCGATAAAACCGACATAATCCTTTCCTGCCATCTTGGCCAGAAGCATCCCAGTTATCATTCCTTCTGCTTTACCATTTCTAACAATATCATCTGGACCAAATATTGTGGTATGGCCAACTTGTTTCAGAGCTTCAGATAGACCTAAATCTTTTTGATGTAATATTATAGCATTTTTTCCTACAAATCTATTAAACTGTTCTAGGGCTTCTTTTTCTAGTTTGTATCTATCTACGGGCTGTCTAGGACTATTAGATACAATGATAGTCAGACAATCATGAGGAATTCCGCTTAATACCCCTTCCAAGAGCTTTAGACGCTCACCTTTGATCGGTATAACTATTGCCATCTTTTTTTCGATTTCCGAGATTTCCTCGTTTCCAATGCTTTGAACTGTTTCAGAAGTTGTCCTACCATTATTGAATCCAGAATCTAACTCATATACACGTTGAACTCCGTGGAGGCTTATAGCTCCAAATCTCTCCGTATATCTTGGAAGGTCCAGTTTCATACCTTTAGAAGTGTTATAACTGCTTATAACTATTAGGCGACAAAATATGAATTCGCATATAACAATCTCACCATCAAATAGCAACATAGTGTAAATATACGATCAGAAATTTTGGTTTTCTAAATATATAAAAAAATGAAGCGATTAAGTTACTGTCTGTACGTCTGTCTGCTTATTCCTTGTCTATGAATTCATCTGGGGTTGGAGGCTCCGGATTTAAGCCCTTTCTTTTTCTTATCTCTACTATCAAGTTTTTGAATATCGATTGTGGAACAGGCTGCCATGTCTTAAAATATGTATTCCACATAGCCTTACCCGCAGTACCTCCTCGCATGACTTCTGATAGATCAAATGTTTCAGATGCTGGGACTTCCCCTTGAATGATTGAAACAACTCCTTTTTGTTCCACGTTCAAAAGTTTACCTCGCTTACCAGATAATATACCAGCTACAACACCAATTTGTTCTTGTGGGCATTTGATCTCAATGCCGAGCAGTGGTTCGAGCAGAACTGGATCTGCAATTAATATAGAGCCTAGCATAGCCCTTCTAGTTGCAGGCATTAATTGTGCTAGACCTCTGTGAGCTGGGTCTTCGTGCGGTACAAAGTGATGCAATACAAACTTGACGCCCCTTACAGACTCATGTGCAATAGGGCCTGAATGAAGTACATCATCGAAACCAGATTTGATAGAGTCCATTGATTCTTGGATAAACTGCACACCTTTAGTTTCATCAAGTAGTATGTTCCCGCTTACATCTAACGCAGCAACACTTCTAGCTTCATCTGCAGGCCAACCCTTTTCTCTAAGAATTTTTGCCATTTCTTTTTTATCCATGTCTTCTTTTACATGTCCGGATCTAATCAAATCGACTATATTTTCATCAAGAGGCTCTACCCGCATGAAAATTTTATTATGCTTGTTCGGTGATTTGCTCATTATCGGTCCAGCTTTGGAACGTATAGTTTCTCGGTAATTTATTAATGGTTGTGTAGTTGTTATGTCAAGACCTGCTTCTTGTAGTAACGAAGTAGCAATTTCGAGATGCAATACCCCCATTCCTGCCATTAGTGTCTCACCAGTTTCTTCGTTAATCTTAACGATCAAATTTGGATCCTCTACAGTAATCCTTCGTAAGGCTTCAACCAATTTAGGCAAATCTTTTGGATGTTTTGGTTCTACAGCAATTGTAACCACCGGCTCCGAAACATATTTGATTGATTCAAATGCAGGAATACTTTTTACAGTGGAAATGGTCTCACCAGCAACTGCATAATCGAGTCCGAGTAGCGCTGGGATATTCCCTGCTGGTAACATATTTACTACTTCTCTAGTATTACCCATGTATATGTTCACAGATTGAACCTTTCCTAGTCGCTTAGCATCAATTAGACGTATTTCATCACCATCCTTAATCGTACCCGAGAAAAGTCGACCTGTCGCCACTCTTCCCGCCTGTGGATCTACGTTTATTGTTGTTACCATCATGGTTACCGGACCGCTTTCGTCGCACGAAAGAAGTGACTTACCAATTTCTGAATCTAGATCACCTGGCCAAATCTTTGGTATTCTATACTTTTGAGCTACGTGTGGCGGGGGATGATGCTGTACAACCATCCCTAAAACTGCTTCATGTAATGGAGCTCTTTCCGCGAGTGTTTTTATTGCATTGGGATCGCTAGAGGTATAGGCATCATAAACATCCTTGAAACTAACCCCTTTTTTCTGGGCAACTTTATAATTAAAACCCCACCTATCTTTTGCTGATCCGAATGCAACACTATTTCCTTGTATGCTAACTTTCCATACTTCTTTCAGTTCAGGCTCTGCGTAAATGTCAATTAGCCTATTGAATTCAGCAATTATGTTTGAAAGCCACTTCTGCATTTCAGCTGGATTTAATCTTAATTCTTTTACTAACCTGTCAATTTTATTTATGTATAAAACTGGCCTTACTCTTTCCTCAAGCGCCTGCCTTGTTACAGTCTCTGTCTGAGTCATAATACCTTCAACAGAATCTGATACGACTACGACGCCGTCAATTGCCCGAAGTGCTCGGGTAACTCTTCCTGTAAAATCAATGTGTCCAGGAGTGTCAATCATGTTAATCACATATTCCTTTCCCTCACTTTCGTAGAATAATGTAACATTTGCACCACGGATTGTCATCTGTCTGTTCTGTTCAAGTTTCATTGAGTCTAATGCAAGCGCTTGCCCTGCAACTGAAGGAGAAATTATACCAGATGCTGCTAAAAGACTATCACTCATCGTTGTCTTACCATGATCAACGTGTGCAATGACACCAAAATTACGAATTTGGTCTTTGTTCCCAACAATTCTAATGATATCCTGTGTCGATTTAAATTTAGGCATTCAATCGGAAAAATTTTCGCTGGAGGTTTATTAAACGTTCCTTATTAACAAGAAAGACATGTATTATACGTGCTATAATAAACCATACAATTATGACAATTACTCGATAATGGTATTAATAATCATGAGAGTTTGCATATTGTTTATAATAAGGTTAGTTTACATAATTCCAATTAAAGTCTATCATTGATTGGGTATTAACCATATTTAATCATCATCGCCTTAACGATTAATATGACAATGTTTATATATTATCTCTGATCCTTATCTTAAGATTCAGACTACATTAATGTATGATTATACAACATACCTATCTGAAATATCAGAATATAAACAACTAAAACTTGAAGAAGTTGAGAGATCCTTATTATTTAGAGTTATAAATACATATGAATCTTCAGCCTACAAGATAGCATCTCATATTAGAATAAAACGCCTCTCATCACAATACAAATCTGAATTTCCTGTTATGAAACGACTGCAAGAATATAAGTTTATTAGTGAAGTACAACAGCCATCACTTCTCCGTGATTCAATATATTATAAGTTAACCACTTTTGGACTATTTTATATCTTTTCTAATACACTGAACTATCCACCACAGCTATTGGTATATCATCACGATAGCTCAATACTAAAAGCCCTGCTCTTTCAATATCTACAGCCCAACACAATTAGACAGTGTACTGGTCGATTCTATGCAACCATAACTCAGTATTTAAAAGACTGTTGTAGAGTAACTATAAATGGCCTAAATAAATCCAAATTGCTCGGTAATATAGAACAAGGTCTAGTACAAATAGAGCAGGATCTGAGACAGGAAGCTAAAATTTTAGTGATTAAGTTAACGATAATGTACAACGAATCAAATCTATTAGCTGACAGTCCTGATACAACAGATGAAAATGCAAGGCTTTCATTGTACGAGCTAGAAAGTAACATGAAAACAATACTATCAAAAGATAATAGATTCTTAGAATTTTTAGAAATAATCTATAGAGAAGTTAGCGAAACTCTTTCAGGACTCTGATAGGAATACTTGGGATTATTCGTCAATACTATTATTGATTATTTGTGACGAGATTTAAGAAATCATTCATAATTATACAACATAACATTGGTCAGTAGTTAACTGGTTTGCAATAATACATATAAGGATAGAATTTAAAGCAAGGAAAATAATATTTACCATAATTAAGGCAATTCTCAATTAGCAGTATCGTTACATAATATTGGATTCATTCCCCATAGATCTCTGTATCATTATGACGAAAGTGAACATGGCCGCTACTACTAACCATCCGGATAGCCCAAAAAAGTATGACAATATGCGATGCAAATTCAAAACATACTCTGAAGAAGATGATAGCGGTTGGCCAAGGAAAAGATCTCCAGCTGCTCGCATACATAAAGATATAACAATCAAAATTAGGGGGATTTTATTGAAGTTAGTAAAATATACTATTTTTCCAATTATTGGAGGAAGCATAAGCGGTAAGTATAATGCTATGGTGAGCCCAATGAATCCTATGGCTATGATGTGGATCGCAAGGTCATAAAAAATATAGTATGGACCAACTAAAAAAAATAATAATGCTATTGTAATACCTAGAAGAAAAAACATAAAAGATAACCTAATATGAACGACGATAAAGTTATAACGAGCCTTTTTTTCTCCACTAATAAGAAGTAGAATCTCACTATTATCAAATCCTCCAAATGCATAAATCGCAATAGCAAATATCAAAACAGATGCAAAAAATGTAAAACTAAAAATCATCGAAAGTAACAATGTATTTAGGAAGATTAAAGATGCAAGACCAGAAATGATGCAGATAGATATCAATATGAATGAAATAAGTGCTAAGGTTTTCCTTGGTCTTATATATCCAAGAAATGATGGTAATGTTTTATACTCAATTCCAAAAATCATGAGTGTCGGAAAAAGTAACCATAATAAAACCTGAGTTAAGGAATTTGAATATCCATTTCGCGATAGATCAATAAGGTTGACAGTTATTAAAGTAATTAGGCAAAGAGCAATAAAATAATCTGATAGCCTCAAGAGCTTGGGTCTAATTCTTAATGTCCAGAACAATAAGATTAGAAAGATTAGAATTCCAACTAGCCTGGAAATCATAATCTCCGTCGATAGATCCTTGTCACTTCTGACTGATTGTATAGCCTGGAGGCTCAAAGATACAAGTATCAAAATGAATGAAACGTAGACCAACTTCACAGACGCAAGCTGCACATTTCTGAATCTTGGGATTATCATGTAACCTATTCCCATAATAAGTAACGTTAGAAAACCATCTACCTGTAACATTTTATGAAGTTGAAGTGTGCCATGTAGCCATGAGGGAAGATTTATGCCGAAGATAGACATCAACCAGATTGATCCGATAAAGGATCCGATGAATAGAAGAATTATAGACGCTATTATAAATGGTCTACTCGCGGTGCTGTAATTGATTGTCTTTGTCAAAACTTGATCCTTGTAAGAGTTCTTGTTCCAGGTCTATTTTATCCTTACAAAGGATAAGAAATTCTTTGATATGGCTCCATAGCTCTAAATGATATAAGCTTTTCATTTTTTATCTAGCAATCCAATTTTAGCTTGATTTTCATACAAAGCACTAACACTTCACTTCACATCGCCAATAGTTAATATGCTATGCAAGATACATGATATAGGTTGAATCTTGAACAATGGTGTAAAATAGATGAGAGCATTTCAATTGCAGAAAATGATGAACAGTATAAACATTATGCCGGATTTGATTATAACGATAAGTTGATGGAACATCTAGCAGAATTAAGGCTCAGTAATTCCAAAATCTTTATTGAACATATGGCTAATCCGACTCCACTTCTCCTTGGTGCGATAGAAGAAACTGCTTATTCCAAAACTAAAAGCCTTGAAATAGAACTTCACAACGCAAGGACTAAAATTATAGTGTCATCCAAATACACTTTTGATGGAACTCCGGTCAACTGGAACACATGGAGACAATTCAACAGTAAAGAGAAATCAGATGCAAGTAGAAAAGAAGTATTTGATGAATTTGTTAGCAAAACTCATAACATCAGCCCTTTAATCGAAAGTAGATTCTCTTCAATAAAAGAAACGTACAAAGAATACGAATTTGCTATTAAAGAGCACTCAACTAATACAAGGCAAAGACTAGATCCTCTTTCAGGGTATCTAAAAAATGAAAACGTAACATATGATGAATTAGTTGAATTTGTAAAGCTTTTAGGACAAAGGGCTAGAAATCCATTCAGGGAAGCATTGAATGAAGTTAGCAAAATTGTTCTAAATAAGGAAGCAGAATATTACGATGACTTTTATTTTTTCCGAAACAAGATCTACGAGGATATTGAATCTAGGTTAGCTGTAGATCCACTGTTTGAAGTGAAGAAGATCCTAAGGGCAATGGAATTTGATTTAAGCAATATTCACTTTGATATAGAAGATAGAAAGAATAAATACCCATCACCAATCTGCTTCTTTGTACAAATACCTCATGATATTAGAGTTCTATACAAAAGCGAAAGTCCTTATTTTGATTTACAAGGATGTTTTCATGAGACAGGTCATGCTATGCATGCAAGCTCAGTCAACGAAAACAATCCTTATTGGGATAAGTATAGGATTCCAATGGGAATAGCAGAAATATTTTCGATACTTCTTGAAAGGATAACTAAGAATAGAACATACTTGCAATCACTTCTTGGTCGAGAGAATGAAGCGATTATTAATAAAATCTGCGCAAAAAATAAATTTCTAGAATTATTTTTTGTTACATTTTATGCTGCCAATTCACTAATGAAATTAGAATATTGGAATAAAAATCTAACTGTAGATGAGGCCTGTCAAGTTTATGCGCGGTTAATTAAAGAATATACAGGATTTGATATACCTGGACAATATTGGCTTTTACATCATATACTTCCCGAATCAATAATGTATGTTCCAAGCTACTTACTTGCAGCAGTAAGAGCAGCTGAATTGGATTCACATATGAAGAATAGATTTGGAGATGCCTGGTGGTACAACAGAGAGTCCGGAAAGAGACTTAGAGAGATAATGAATCCAGGGGCTCAAATAGATCTGTCTATATTTTCCAAGTTAGATTCCGAAACCTTCTTAATGGAGATACTAAATTAAACCTTCATATCCATTTTCATAGAAGATGGAAAATGGTTATCATGAAACCAATTTCTTGGAATAATAAAGACATTACCATTATCTTTTCAAGTAGACTATTCTAAGGAGCTCTGAAAAAGTAGGCATTAATAGATTGATCAGCAACAGCTCCGATGTAATGAGAAACTAATAGGAGTTTTTAAAATACTATCTATATACCATGATTAGACATCAGCGTATTGTGTGTATAGGAAAATGATCTATTGACCAATTACGCTTGTGGAAATCTCTTCCATTATTAATCTCCTATAATACCGTCTCATAAATCCTGGACTGGAATTACGTTCTCGGTTTGAATTCCCTTCTTCTTAGGATACCTCAAAATTTTTAACGTACATAAATCAGAGGTTAAGCATCTCTTGTTATGGATTTATCAATAGATAAGTTATTCTTATTAAAAATATAACAATTTTAGACCTAGGCCAATCAGGATTGCAAGATACATAGACATAGGCAAAAGTAGAACAATCTTAGGAATTGAGTCACTAAGACAGTGTGATAGAGTAGATGTTGATATGATGTGATAACAATCAGATCATTTTGTGTCTTTATCAAAAAGGTTACAGTCATGTTGCAATGCCATGAATGTATAAAGTAGATGCTGACGTCTAAGGCGACAGTTGTCCAAATAGAATAATTATTGTATTTGATATAATACATATATTAAGAATAGCAGTAATTTGTGCGTGGACGTCTTACTCTATCCCCTCCCCCCATAATACGTATCATATTTTATAAAAGTCACAATATTATAAACTGACTATGAGGAAGAAGAAGACATTACTCCAAATGGAATCTGATCAATTACAGGTTAAAGAAAGTGAAGGGACTAATACTCATACAAACCAATGTGAGATAGACCATGAAATTGAGTGTCCTCGCTGTCATGATATAATGATACTTTCATCTGAATTTGACAGACTCGGCTATTTTTGCGAAGAATGTAATTTCTTACTATATCTGGCATAAGCTGACAAAACCATGCCTTTGTTTAAGCTAGCACATACAGACCAACAAGGAATAAAAAATAGTTTCGATCTTTGTACATAAATTTGATGTGAGGATTTTAAGATGATAATTGCATCTGGATATCTCTATAATCATGTATAAAACAAATTTGTCCAAGATCGATTTAAGACTGTAAATCTCATCTTGGCATTTTATCAATGTAGAAATCCCCGAATACTCAACGGTCAGTTAGCTCATGTCAGTTAGCTTATATCAATTCTAGCGTAGGCCATGGCAGCTTGAGATAACGTCATACATTAACAAGATATTTTTACAAGGCTATAATCAATCACTTTCTTAGCCTTTTCTTTTCACTTGCAAACATTCAGCTTATAAACTGTATCCAATCAATCTTCTACCGGCCAGTTACATTTAGTAACGAACTCCACAAGATTGCCTGCCGGATCTCGAAAGTATATAGATCTGCTATCTTGTTTTTCTGCCCAGCTTGCCTCCATCTCGACATAAATTCCATTTTGTTTTAGAATATTTTTCCAGTCATCATAGTCTTCGTCTTCTATTTCTAAAGCAAAATGAATGCATGCAGGAGGAGTTATCGCTCCATGAGCTGGTAATTTCTTATTATTTCCACCTATACTTCTTGTGTTTTCAGGATTAAATATTAATAGCATACTCTTACCAGCCTTTAGGAATACATGTCTTCCTTTTTCTTCAGAAATGAATTCAAGTCCTAGATTTTTAGTGTAAAAATCCTTCATAGCTTCCAAGTCAGATGAATAAATGCATGTCTCTACAATCTTCTTGAACTTCATCTGGAACTGGAGATGGCATTACGCATTTATGACTTACTACTAGTAAAATAAAGGTACTCCTATTATTCTCACATTGTAATTGAAATGAGAATTATTATTCTAAACTGGCCCGGAATATGGATTAGCGCTCGTCTGATTCGTCGTCATTCTGGTCGTCAACTGCGTCATATTGATTCAGATTCAACATAGCATATCGTATTAACGTAGTTGATATTCATCATACAATATTCGGTTGTTCGGTCGTACGGATCATTTTTCACAGTCGAGATAATGTCTGGTCAGTGATCAAACTCCAATAATTTATCAAGTTGCTAGTATTTTTAAAACTAGAATAGTTTAATCTATATTTTAAGAATTGTTATAGATATTCGCTACAATCTACGATTAGCATAGGTATAAGCCCTGCTATAATAAGGATACAATATAAGAAACCTCGCCAGTATCAGAATTCTGATGAGATATAACTAATCAGCATGAGCATATGATTAGAATAGAACATATTAAAAATAATTTCATTGGAAACAATTAATTTATAGCACAACAGTCAGTCAATGTAGAAGTTTGAATAATCCGAATTAATATCAAAGCAGTCCATTAATCAAATTTGTATGTAGTGATCAAGAAAAAACGTTGCTTATAGTCAATCAACTAATCATCATCGATTATCATGAAGAATCACTTTATAATGGTCCCGAAGCTGTCGGTAACAAAACACCGACTATTGAAGCGATGATCCATATGATTACTGCGACTAATGTCGATTTTAACCAGCCCATCTTGTATAACCATTTTAAAGACATTAGCCATACAATTCCACCAACAATTGCTGCCACCAATCCATTTCCCAGTAGATAATAGATTACTGTGTAAATCACGGCTCCAATAACAGCAGTTATAAAGGCAATTTTGACGCTTTCTCTTTCTCCAAAGAGCCTGGTAACTATATATATTATTATTGTCGATATAACTAATCCTATCAGGAAAGTAATTATTGTCCAAGGTGTTCCTAATGCCAAGTAAGGTCAATATAGAATAGACCTAATATTAACAAACTAACAAACTAAATACTTTTAATGCAGAAGATGATTCTTTTTTATGATATTATCATCGATATCCGTCATATTAATTCATTATGCCAAGATAGGTCAGTGGAGAAATGCTTCAGATCACTCTCATCCAACGAATAAGTTCTATTTTCAGTCAAAGAGAACAGATACGTTAATTGATCATATATTTATGGTACCGTATTTTCTAGGATCAGATCAGTTTTAGGAGTACAACAAAGCGTCAGGTCAGTGTATTCAACAAAGAAAGTTGGTTGCGACATAAGTTCGAGTATTCTCGTATAGATTAGATTAGGCAATATATATTTCAAAGAAACCTGAGATACACCATTATCATGGATCGAATACTCATCACAATTTATAATGGACTTGAAGTTGTACATATTGAGGAACGCCTCACTATCAGGAGACATAAATTATCCTTGTGATCAGGGTTTAGTACGACGATGTTTAAGCATATGAACATAAGTATGCGATATTGGGCAAGGACACAGCAGATATCGTATTTGTTTGGGGAAATCCGGGTTATTTGTCGTTATTGTTTCAATCAGGATTGATTAAACTTTAGGTAGAATATGACTTGGATAGAGCTCGACAAGAATATACTAAATTTCACTGACTTTTGTGTTCTTCCATGTCCCATTTTTGATATCTATTGAGGCTATGGCAAATCTGGTATCTGTGGCAGTACCGGAGGTGCTTGCCCTAAAGATTGGTCCGGAGTTGATGAAAATGGTGTAATTTGACGCGCTCCAAGTATAGTCGTAATATTCAATATTTGTCCATCTCTATTTACTTTTAAATCTACGGTATCACCTACAGATTTATGTCCATCGAGATAATTGATTATGTCATCAATTTGCCTGACAGGATGTCCATCAATCGCTATAATTATATCTGGTATCTCTGCGACTCGGTTACTACTGCTTCTAAATGTCAGAGCATTACTGTTGATAGTATTCTCATTACTAGACTGATTCAAACCTCTTAATCCTGCTCTATCTGCAGGACTACCCGCTTGAATTGTAGCTATCATAACTCCTTTGTAATTCTTAGGTAAGCCACTGCTGTTAGACACTTCTGACGTAATTTTACCACCGGTAATTCCTAGCCAAGGATGACTATAACTTCCATTTTGAATTAATTTTGGAACTACACGGGCTATATCACTAGAAGGGATTGCAAAGCCTACTCCAGAATATGTTCCTGTATCTGAAATGATGGCAGTATTCATTCCAATTACACGACCCTGCATATTTAATAGCGGACCACCAGAATTGCCAGGATTAATTACGGCACTAGTTTGGATGGTGTTTGCTATTGAATACCCAGTATCTGGATTTGGTAAAAGACGCGCCATTTGACTTATAATACCTGTTGTCATGCTGCCACTGAGACCAAACGGATTACCGATGGCTATAACCTGCTGACCTACTTGTAAATTAGAAGAATTTGTAATTGAGAGGGGAACAAGTCTTTCATCAGAAAAGCTACCAATAAGTTGAAGTACTGCAATATCGCTAAATGGATCTCGTCCTATAACCTTAGCTTGGTAAGTGTTCCCGTCTGTAAAAGCCACATCCACCAACTTATTAGCAGTATTAGAAGTATCTGGTACTACATGATCATTAGTTACGAGATGTCCTTTCTTATCATAAATAAACCCAGAACCCAACGCAGTACTATTTCCACTCAGGCGCTTTCCATTTATTGTAATAACTTCATTTGGATTTGAAATTGTACTTGTTATTTGTACAACAGAGTTTTTTATGCGCTTGAATATATCAGTCAGAGATAATGGCAAAGAAAAAGATTCAGTAGAGTTTGATATGTGCTGATTTATAGTTTGATTGACTCGCGAGTGGACGGTTAATGTAGACAGTGCAGCAAAACTATAACCTTTGTGTTGATATTCTCTTTGCGCAATGGTCATCATATCGTTTATGAATGAGGATAACGATGATAAAATTGTCAGAGATATGACTGAGAAAGATAATAGTACTATTAATAATGTAAAAAGTGCTCCGTGACACAATCTTCTGTTTAGCATCAAAGTGAAATATCAATTCTTTTAATACTAATTTATACATTAGCATAAGCAATCCGATTAGGTCCCATTTATCAGTTTGTTATAAATGACAACCGTGTGACAGTAAGCCATATCTACGAATTCAGCCACTGGTGAATATGAGATTATATTCCTACGGACAGCACAATTAGGAACAAGACATCATCATTATCTCTTATCTAACGGCTTGACTATTATTCAATGTCTTGTATTGCCTGAATCTTGCTGAACGTTATTATTATTATTATTATTATTGTTATTATTGTTATGTTTGAGTTTATCAACTGTCCCAGTAAAATTTCTACTTAAATCGCTGAATATATCATAATAATGATGCTATTGACCTTGTTATGGTTACTGTTACTATCCTGGGAATATGCAAAAACATCTTCTGCAGACTGATGATTCAAAGCTACTGCTGATAAAAATGCCGCAGCTATGCTTATTACACCTATTGCTGGCCTTTGTAAACCCAAACCCTCTGACATACTGTCTATCAGTTATATATATTCTAGCTGGCTATGTAGAAAACATCATCAATATTGTCAGATTAGTCAGTCTATGCATATTGTAAGTTATACATCTGAATGATAATTCTCTATTCTGTGTTCTAGTCAATCTAGACATAAGATGCTCTCCAAACAGCCTTTTTATGACAGACATTATAGTTTCATCTTTGTTTCGTTGATTGTACAACACTTTGGGGTACCCACGCTTTATCTGTTTCCTATACGTACCATGTGTTCTCCATATTGGTACGTGCTCATATCGAGCTGGGATTACACTGAATGCATGCAAGCCATCTCTTACGAAAAGATGATTATCTTCACTATCATAGCCCTTGTCTGCTGTAACTACGGATAATGGCAGAATTTCAGCTATTCTTGTAATGATTGGCTTGAAATCTATGTTATCATGTCTTGTAGGAGCTCGTCTTAGCCTTATAGTACATATGATTTGCTGTAGCACATCAGTCCCCAATAGATAATTTGGCATATTTTCTTCTCAATCCTGTTCGGTCAGTATAGTACTGTGAAGCGCTAGTCATTCTAAATCCTGTGGAATCTATTCCTACAAAGATATGCTTAGTACCACTAATCACAATGAAAGTCGAAATTATCTTCTCAAGCAATGCATTGTTAATTCTTCCTGTAAATTTCTGTAATGTTGTAAAATGAGGAATACGTGATAACCGTAGAAACGACCTCAGGTAATACGCCTCGAACAACCAATCCACAAACATCCTATAACTCTTACCTTCGTACTGTCGGATTGTAACTAGAACTATACGTTGCCATATTGTAAATATATGCAAGTCTAACGTACCTTGATTCTTCTTTTCATCATTAGAACTGGGAAAAAAGTAATGTCAAAAAGAAGACAAGTTAAATAGAATTCTGTGTGGTAATATGTATATTGGAGTTGCGAAAATTTTTGATAAAAATAATGATAATATATTAAGAATTTCTGATCTAAGCATAAGGGCAAACCTCTGGAATACGCCGTTAAAATGCCCGAGATCCCACAACAATACCGCCTAGATAACCTTTTATCAATAGGAGATGTCAGCTTTAGAAACATTGAAAGATTAGCAGTATTCCTGATTAAGTTCCATGCCCACACAGGAACTTCTAAAGAGATCCAAAGATATGGTCAACCAAAGTTCATTAATGCGAAAATAAAAGAGAATTTTAGTACAATTGCAAAAGTTGCAAATGCTGCAAATGTTGCAAAAGTTGACGTGAAGTTAAAGCAAGTCCTAATTTCTTTTGTCCGAGGCGGCAACAACAATTTGTTTCTAGACAGGATTCGTGAGCGCAAAGACCTTTTCATACTTGCACACTCATATATTAAATTCTTATGAGTGGCTAACCAACCAACCAAACTACCAAGACGATATAATATCATTTATAGTTGTAATCTTTGTACCATATATGCGTCTGATATATTCCAACCCTGAATTCTGGTCTTCTTCTGTAAATGCCTCCACTCCATCTTTGGGAACTATTAATTCAAATCCTCTGACAAATGCATCGTACGATGTATGTCTGACACAAATATTTGTATGTAGACCAGTTATGATTAGTGCGTCAGTTCCCTTACTGTTGTAAGTTCCCTTAAGCGCTCTATCTAATCCTGTTCCATCAAATGCACTATAAGTTCTTTTGGTAATTACGTAATCTGTGTCTGATGGCTTTAACTCATTTATTATTCTGGCTCCTTCAGTATGTTTCATAGCATGAGGGCCCCATAAATTCATCTCATAACTATCAATTGGAAGGTGTTCATCGATACAATAAAAGACTGGTATCTGTTTCTGTCTAGCAGTTTCAAGAAGGATCTTTATATTTGGTATTATCATATTGGCTCTTTCACATTTAAGTTTGCCTTTGATAAAATCATTTTGCATATCAATTACCAAAATTGCATATCTATGCTGCTCATAGTTTTCAGACTTAGATCCAAAACCCATTGTAGCTGCCCCTAATGGCATTACATTACTTCCTTTACTCAATCATATATTTGTTCTCAAAATTCATTGATTACTATCAGCTTCTTTCTTAATTTTTAGTTTTGACCAGGTTATTGCTGCTAATGACACTCAAATTCATGATAATAGAATCTACAATTGCGTACATCATCTTATAAATTAATTTGGTTTAAATTGCAGAGTTATTGCCTTTAGCCTTTTGCTAAATGCTACTGGAAATGGCATAAATTCTAATCTCTTATATCTTTTAGGGAGTAGGTTTAGTTGTTCTATGTGATACTTTTGAATCTCTACTAGTGATGGCAGTTTACATACTAGTTTTCCTTTATCCGCCATCTTAACCAGCAAGGCAACCCCACCTTTGAGATTTTTCCCGTCTTCTTCTTCCAGTATTAAAATATCTCTTTTCATAATATCATTTTTTATAATCCTAAATATTTGCTTGGGTCCAGGATAAGTTTTCTTTCCTGAACTGGTCTTCATCGTATATATTATTTTATCGTAAATACTGTCTTTTCCTTTTTCCGATGTATGAGATAGTTTTACAGCAACTAATTTGTATACACCACCCATCACAGGATCATCTCTTGATGTACTAAGATCAGTTCCGACTCCGAAAGAATCTATGGGAGCATGCATATCAACAAGATTACTAATCACGTTTTCATTTAGGTCTCCTGTTGCCATTATCTTGGTCTGTGTATGGCCAGCACTATCAAGCAATCTTCTGGACTCTTTACTTAGTTGAAATAGGTTTCCACTATCTAATCTTATACCATGTATATCGATTTCTAAGTTAATTATCTTTTTTACTGCAGCAATACTATCATAAGTATCGACTAGCAGATAGCCTGTAGGAAATATTCTACTAAACTGGATAAATGCGTCTTCTTCTCTGTTAAAACTCATGACAAATGAGTGAGCCATAGTACCAAATACCGGTATTCCTAACTTATACCCAGCAAGTGTATTTGATGTTCCCACACATCCTCCAATATATGCAGATCTTGCAGCTAACAATCCAGCCTGTGGCCCATGGGCTCGTCTAGAACCAAATTCTATGACTGGCTTTCTATTTGCTGCATTAATTATTCTTGATGCCTTTGTTGCTATTAGGCTTTGGAAATTAATTACAGATAAGATATATGTTTCAACTATTTGTGCTTCAATCATAGGTGCTTCTATCCTTATTATGGGTTCATTAGGAAAAAGAATTGTTCCTTCAGGAACTGCCCAAACTGTGCCTGTGAATCTAAATTTCTTTAGGTACTCGAAAAAGTCTTCGTCGACACATTTGAAAGCCTCAAGAGATTTGAGATAGGAGATTTGCTCATTACTAAACTTTATAGTCATTAGAAAATACAATGCTTGTTCTAAACCAGCAGCCACAATATATGATCTGTTAGATGGAAGTCTTCTAATGAACATTTCAAAAACTCCTTTCTTTTTTATATTCTTCTCATTATGACTAGAGTAATAGTATGCTGCAGCCATAGTTAGTTCATAAAAATCAATAGCTAGGGCGAAATCGCCGATATAATCCGATTCTGAGAATAGCAATCCTTCCAAATTATACTTTGTTAACAAATAATCTAGATAGTCTATATTAGATTATTGCGAATGTCATACATGATATTTACAAAGGTCAAAAGAGATCAAAAAAGCATCTTATAAAGCAGTAGTGACTTTGATTATAAATCATGAATTTATAAAGACTCTAGATGGAATAGACTTGTACACGCATCTAATTATAGTACATTTTATGCATAAGGTAAAGGCTATCAAAGAACTGAAGATCCCTCCTAGAAGAATGAAAAATATCACAAAAGTAGGATTATTTGCAACGAGAACGTCTAATCGTCCAAATTCCCATAGATGTTACAGTGGTGGAATTATTGATAGACATCGTAATATTGTCAAGGTGCTACGCCTTGAAGCCATAGGTGATACTCCTATATTAGACATAAAGCCGTACATATTCTGACATAAGAGAGAATATAGACATTGAAGCATAGTAAATAACTAGAGGGGTAAGAAGGGATTAATGGTCTTACTATTGAAGATGTTTCTACAAGAATAATTAATAACATCCAGTATACGTACTTGATACAAGCAGCAAGATCTAGCCTATACGGGTAAATAGAAATGTAATATGCTGCAATTACAACATTTGTAATGTGCAAAATGTATTGTGGTAGTTGAAAAACTCTCCATAGTATAGTTTGTGCACATATTTACTGAAAACATGTACCACTGTTTCAAAAACTATGAGGAATGAAGTACTAGTTTGAACACTGGTACACTGCACTACAGCGAAAACAATTTCTTCATATATAAAACTGCCAATCAAATGTACATATATGAGAGAGCTACTAAATCAAAATGCATTGAAATATACTAGACTAAAGATAGCAGAAGTAAGTAACAAAGCCATAACACTTGAACCAGAAAATACGCTCCTTGATGCCCGCAATACCTTACTAAGATATAATATCAGTAGGATTATAATTGCTAGGAATAATGAGGCCCTAGGGATAATTACAGAGAAGGATATTTCCAGGATATTATACACCGAACCACAGCACAGGCAATTCAAGGAAATCAGACTAGACGAGGTAATGAACAAGAATCTTATAGAAGTTAATGAAGAAAAAGAACTGAAGTCTTCTGCCAAGTTAATGTTAGAACACAATATTAGCTCTTTACTAGTACTTGATGAAGATCGTCTTCTCAAAGGAATAGTAACCAAGAGTGATTTAGTAGATTCATATGCAATGCATTATACAGACAGAAAATTAGTCGAAGATTTAGTACAAAAATATATGACAAAAAAAGTTTTGACAGTAGGTCCGGATGAGCCTATACATATGGCTATCATGCTAATGACTGACAATAAAATATCCAGAATCGTTGTGACAAGAAATCGAAAGCCGGTTGGTATCATCACAGGACGTGATTTGTTACCTGTCAGTTTATTATTTGGGACAGGGATATATGGGCACCATTGGGACATATCTGAGCAAGCAGAACCACGCAGAAGAGAACAGATTCTTATCCCATCTGGCATTAAAGCAATATTTTTAGCAATGGATGTAATGAAGTATGATCCAATAACTATCACAAGTGATTCAGATTTATCTGATGCTGCCAATATAATGATGAGAAATAGAATAAGTGGTATTCCTGTAGTAGATTCAGATAATCTTCTTGCAGGTATAATAACAAAGACCGATATCGTAAGGAAGTTAGCATCAGATAATTATTAATCTTTATAGAGACATGAAGAATCTAAAATTACATCTCTGATCATTTTTGCAGGTTCTTTCTTTCCTTGTTGATGATATCGATTCATTAGAAACAATAAATGATGTCTCAGTTGTTTGAAAAGATTGATCTGTACTTGTAATGATTCTAGTTCTATCTCACAAGTCATTTCATTATTCACATATATAAAAGAAGATTCGATGATTCTTTAAATGATCATGGGATAATGACTGCTCTTCCAATTATTTTTCCCTCTTTTAGTAATGAGATGACTTCATTTATCTTATTCAAAGGGAATTTTTGTATACTATGCTTTATTATTTTCTTTTTAGCTAGACCTATTACTTCACGCAATTCATTATAGTTACCCCATAATGAACCAATTATTGAATATTCATTAATAACCGAGGGAACAAGAGGTAAAGTGATCTGATTTCCGAAAAGACCGACTAACACGAGCATACCGCCCTTGTTAAGTAATCTTATGGAATTATAGACTGTACTTTCAGTCCCAACACAATCTATGACTATGTCTACGCCTCTTCCATTAGTTGCCCTTAATACTTGTTCCTTTAACTTCTGTTTTTCATATTCTGAAGTATTTATAGTAAAATCTGCACCAACTGTTTCGGCTAGCTGAAGCCTTTCATCCTGTCTATCGAGTGCTATAATATCAGATGTCTGTCCTAAAATTTTCGCATACTGTACTGCATAATACCCTAAACCCCCTATTCCCATTACAGCAATAACCTTACCGGGTCCTAGTGCGTGTCTAATTTTTTTGATGGCTCTATAAGGTGTAAGACCTGCGTCGGTAAGTGGGGCTAATTCTTCTATAGATAGTTTAGATTTATCTCCCTTCCCTTCAATTTTGATTAAGAATCTGTACGAGTCTACCAAAATGTACTCGGAAAAACCCCCATCTACGCTGATACCTGGCCATTTTGCATAATTGCATAATTGTTCATTTCCATTCTTACATTGAGTACAAATTCCACATCCCCACCCTCCGAAAACGGCAACCATGTCGCCTTTCTGTAATAGTCCTTCTGGAACAGAATCACCTATTTCTTCTATCCAACCAGCAATTTCATGTCCTGGTATTTTTGGTAGTTGAAGAGGTATGCTTTTCTTCCAATCTCCATTAACAAGATGAAGATCGCTGTGACATAATCCAGTAGCCCCAACTTTAACCAATACCTGTTCCCCATGAATTATCTTTGGTTTTGGTGTTTGTTGTAACACTAAAGGACTTTGATATTGGTGGATCGTTGCAGACAACATTGCATCTATATTGTTAATGTTGTTAATATTATTCTCGCCATTTTCATATATCGAATTTATTTTAGTCGTCATTCTACAATAAAAACTGACGCTATCGTCTATTTTGATAGTTT
>Ga0207663_10000296_pt1 | contig 21623 bp, 25 predicted proteins | sample LARL53metaG_FD_184346 | JGI IMG/M metagenome (GOLD analysis project Ga0207663, IMG submission 184346) | Corn, switchgrass and miscanthus rhizosphere microbial communities from Kellogg Biological Station, Michigan, USA - LAR L5-3 metaG... | ecosystem: Host-associated > Plants > Roots >...
TTCTGATAATCAGTATTATATTTCGAATCAATTTCGTAAGTTGTAGAGTATAATGAATTCAATGCATCCATACCCACGCATCGCTGAAAACAAGTCCCGGTTAATTGTCCCAACTTTCGTTGCATTTTATTCTGATTTACTAGATCGCTTTCTCTTTCCGTAATGTGAAGAAACCGATTTACTTTGAGACCAGACAGCGAAGAATGAGTAGACCCCAAATCTGGGTACTTTTCCGCCAAGTCATACGTTTCAGCTACAGCATTTATCGATGGGCGAATCATCGGGTGATCAACTGGTTCTTTAACGAGTTCGCCAAACAAATAAACCTTCAAATTTCTTCCACGTAGGCTCTGGATGTAATCTGCCCCGTTTTTGATAGGCATAATAAAGATTTTATGCTTAAGATAATATTTATGTCTTTTCGGACAGTCCGCGGGACCATGATGTTCCGTTTAGTAAATAAAAATTTCAATTTGCGATGATATGCCAAGCTTAGCATTACCCGTTCACCCGTTACCCTTTGGGTCTATTATGTAGTCCGTCAAACTATGCGATTTATACTTGTCAGCAGGTCGACCTTTGCAGCAGCTTGGCTATTTGTTTACCAGCTCAGCAAAATTTCGATTAGACTAAGCAAAACATTTTTTATGTTTACCATTTGCACAGGTTTTTATGGTAACTGAAGAAGTTGATCTGCGCAAATTGATCCAAGAATATCCTGATTTTCCAAAAAAGGGCATCTTGTTCAGGGATATTAGTCCAGTTCTACTTAACCCAAAGGCACTTGAGTTTATAGCTGATGCATTTAAGAATAGACTTAAGGGACGAAAGATCGATTTAGTTGTCGGTATCGAATCTAGAGGTTTTATCATAGCTACCGCTATAGCGCTAAAGTTCAAAACTGGACTGGCTGTTATCCGCAAGGCTGGAAAACTTCCTGGCGAGACTATAAAGAAATCATACAAAGTTGAGTATGGAAATGATATAATGGAGATGCAAGTTAGTGCACTCGGTAAAGATCTTGATGTACTGATCGCAGATGATTTGATTGCTACCGGTGGAACAGCAATGGCCTCAGCAAAAATTGTAGAACAAGTAGGAAGTCGTATAGTTGGTTTTGCTTTCGTCATTGAGCTTGATCATTTGCAAGGTGGCAGGACTTTGAGGAATTTAGGATATGATGTAGCATCCTTGGTGGTGTATGATTAGCCTTTTGGGCTCAATTTCAGCCGAAATAGGCATACTTGGTGGGACAGGGATTTATAGTGCTGAAATGTTCAATGATCTAACAGAGATAAAAGTCCATACTCCATACGGGGAGACTTCGGACAATGTGTGCATCGGAAGGCATTCTAATAAATCCATTGCTTTCATACCTAGACATGGAAAGGGGCATAGAATACCTCCACATAGAATTAACTACCGTGCCAATATATGGGCGTTGAAGAGTTTAGGCGTGACGAGGATTCTTGCTCCTTCAGCAGTGGGGAGTCTAAATACTCGATATAAACCAGGCGATTTTGTTATACCTGATCAATTCATAGATCTAACCAAGCAAAGAGCATGTACATTTTATGATGGTGGAAAAGTATGTCATATTTCTGTTGCACAGCCGTTCTGTCCAGAACTGACCGAAATTGCTTCAAGCACCTTGAAAGAATTGTCTTTTGATAGTCATAGTGGCGGGACCTACATATGCATTGAAGGTCCAAGGTTTTCTACCATGGCCGAGTCGAAATATTACAGGGAAGTGATGAATGCAGAAATTATTGGGATGACTTTAATTCCTGAATGCATACTGGCAAGGGAGGCAGAAATATGCTATGTTTCTTTATCTACTGTTACAGATTATGACGTTTGGACAGAGAAGCCAGTAAATTCGAAGGATATCATCAATATACTAGAAGATAATGTTTCGAAAACAAAAAAGATCATCGCACAAATTATATCTCACATACCGGATGGAAGAGACAAATGCACTTGTAGCCATTCGCTTGAAAATTCCATCTTATAAACTTGCCCTTCCCGCGCCAGTTGGCTTAGCTTCAAGATCGACTTCGCCTTCTATCAATTTTCTTTGTATTTTTAAATAAATAACATCTGGATCCAGTCCCATTTTTATTATCTCATTTAATGCGATCTTCGGAATGGTAAGACTAATGTTGTGGCCGCCAATTCTGCCGAATGCAAGAGCCTTGAATCTGAATTCTCTACCTCTAAGTAAAAAGACGCCATTTAATTTGCTAGCGACGTTTCCTCCTCTTGCTGATTTTACAACTACGGTTATGGGCACATTTTCACCTAGGTCAGGAGATATTGTCATTTTGCATTGCCCTCTTTGGTAATGTCTATGTTTCTATTAACATTCTTTTCTACGAGGAAGCTCCACCATTCTTTGTCCAGGATTGTATAGTCTTCAACTTTGACTGTCATAATTTTCTCATCGAGCTGGTCCGTGAATGTAGCTTCACCCGACTTTATGAGGGATACTAGGTTCCACTTGTCTTTTCCCGTTCTAACGTTACTAATCGCAACCGCCCATTTTCTATCTGTAGGAATCTTAGGCATTCCTATCTTATCGCCAATGTCGAGTATTCCCAGTCGTTTTTCTTCACAGAATAGCTCTTTACTAATTACACTTCGCCAAACGTCAACAGCGCCAATAAGTCTATCGTTCTCAAGAAGATTTATGACACCAAGGTATACTACCTTATCTGAACTCAATTGTTTAGAATCAGACAATTTCGTGGTACTTGAAGTAATCATAACCTATTTAGACATTGATATGATCAAAGTATTTCTCCAATATAACCCCTAAGTTGTCAATCAATACATTTCTGCGAAACTGCACATTGTCTTCTCGGCATTTCTCTCTGTATCTATTGACAATTGCAAATCTAGGATGTAAAGGCATGTAGGCACGTTCAGATATATGTACTATCATTCCCAAATCTACCAGCGCCTGCGCAGCCACACTGGCATCATGACTAGTATAGTTAAGATCTGCACTAATTTGATCTATCGTCCTTCGCCCGCCTTTCACCAAGTACACAAATAGCCCTGATTCATTTTTAGAAAGTCCTAGTTCGGTTTGTAGAATGCATAACAGGTCATTCATTTTTTTCTGAATACAAGCTATTGATATTGTTTACTACGTAGGTATAAAGTTATCTCAGATGAGTTCGTTACTGAACTTCTAGCATAAAATTGACCAGAGATAGAAGTCGACTGAGCATATAAGTCACGATAGAAACCGATTGGCGTCTGAATGCCTGATAATCTTGCCTAATACTAATTGCGCGCTGGCTTCACTCCATAGTGCATGCCTTAAATGCTCCCTTGTCATACAGATGGCTTAACAGGATGTCCCCCAATGGCGACAAATCGACGTTTTGTCTAATTATTATCGTAAAACTCTTTTCGATAATTGGTAAGAATTTACTAGTAAGTTAATTGTCCACTTCCAATCTGAGTACCCAGACCAGTAAAGATCAAGATATTCACCAAAATAACTGACACGACAGTTAACGATGATATCATTAACACTCTGTATCCGTTGGGTATCATTTGTCTCCTCAACATAATCAAAAATGATAAGGATAGAAGAGCTGCTATCGAAAGCGAAGAGATCATAGTGGCATTGGCAATCATCTTTCCTGCGTAGGATATGCCGGGAAAAAGTGCATATGACTGTGAATAAATGCCTACAGAAATAGATGCTACAATTGCTATCGCCAACAAAACGAAGCGGTTTCCACGTATGAAGTTCATTGCAATTGAGTTTTTAGGACCCACTCTAAGAGGTTCGGAACGCTGATCGGGACGCTGGTCATCCGGTTCTGAATGTTCATCTTTGTGAACATCAGGAGACTTTACGTCGATTTCTCTAAGAAGATCCCAACCATGCTGCGTAATAAGATACTGTTTAGCGTCCTTTATTATGTATTTGCTCATTCTTTCCAGATGATAGTAAATAGAACCAGTCGAGAGACCAGTTGCATCTCTGATTTCCGAGAAACCCGCAGAACCCTTGCTTCCTGCAATTGCCCTCAATATTTTCAGCCTTGTGCGCCTGGCTCGCAGTTGTGTTTCTCCAGTCAATATCGATGTTATAGCTTGAAATTATTTATCTGTTTCTAGCTTGTCACGGTTATCATTTGCACATTGTTTATCGATCGATTATTTGTAAGGCAATCCCTTAACAGTACTTATCAAGCTTGAGTAAGACATCCGCTACTCGAGTAAGACTTATACAGATATTCTTTCGTATCGTAGATCGATGCCACGTGGGGTCGTAGCGAAGTCTGGCATCGCAACGGGCTCCAGATCTTTAGACTAGGGCTGGTCTTATGGAGGAAACCCGTGGATCAGGGGTTCAATTAAATATGGTAAAAGCACCTATTCAGAACATTTCCCTTCGGCCCCATACCCTTGATTCCTTAAAACAATATCGTTTCTATGTTGCTGTTCTCGGGAATTAATTCATCATTCGGCTTACTAGAATTCCTGGATCTAGACTACACCAGAGGTATCGAAAGGGATTCTGGAAGATAAATGAACCAGTGGTCTAGAATAAGTGTATTTTAGAAGGCGTACTTTGCAATATCACCTTGCTTGACCATTTCATATCGAATCGAAAGGCTGCTAGTAAGATCTCAATTTATTGATAAAACAAGGCGCGTGATAGTTTGCCACTAGAATGAGGTCGGGCCTCGAACGATATAGGCCTCTAGTTTGGTCGCGTGCGAGTAAAATTAAGTCAATTCGGAATCATGTTCATTGATTAACATAGTTTTTCACCATTGAAAGTTTTTATCACGACAACTTTTATTTTTTCTTAATAGAAAGCGGCAAGTATGACTAGTTTTAAATGCTTACTTAACTATTCATATGCTGCCTGTTATGCCCCACCTCTATATCCAAAATCTTTAACTATCCTAGTCACCGCAAAATGTTTTGAGATGGGCAAAACTTGCCTATTAGATTCTGCATCTTTAAACATCTTTGACCAATAAACTTTAATTCTTGCTATGTGGTTCGTTTCCTTCTATCTTTGTAATATATACCCAGCCTGAACATTAGAACCCCGGTAGCAATGCATGTTAGGGAAATGCATGCATAACCAGGATTTATAAGTGACAAAAAAGGCTCAGGCGCAGTCGATGAGTATGTGCATTTGGTTGCTGTAACACATTGCTTTATCACTGGGAAGACAAGGAGCAAGGTTATTAGGATAACAAATAAGCAAATGCCTACGACGGAGAATATTGCACCTATCTTGATGATTACTCCTAAGTACAAAATTTTACCTCTTTTAGTCCAGCTTCCCTGTTTACAGTATAGACTTTAGCTGCTTGATATCCAACGTAACGTATCTGTAAGAGCTACTTTTTGAAACTTCAGTGAAGCGTTCGTTATAATAAAGGTATGGCAGTCTATTATGTAGATGCCGATTCCATAAATCGTGAACTGCATCAAAATATTCTTTTCTTTTATTTCCTTTGTTCCTCAAGACCTCATGAGTGATTAAATGCGAAACTTTCGGACAGTTGACATCAGCAAAATATTTGGACCTCATTGAATCTACGCATGTTTTATCTGGTCTCTTCCATTCTACCATGCCAAAGTTATCTGCACTGTAGCCTTCTGTGCCACAATCAGTCCAAAAAGGTTTGAAGTAAGAGAGATAAAAATGATATATCTTACTACCTCTTTCCTTATGATCTCGCATAAGATATGCAACAGACATCCTATCGAAGAGCTTGCCAGGTACAACTGGTAATATATCTGCCTGGAGATTAAAATCGATATTAAATATTCGTTTTATCCACCAATGAAAGAATCTTGTCATCGAATAGACATAATCCCAATCGGTTTTCTCTCTTTCCTGCCATTCATCGTGTTTGGATACATATATGAAGAAAAGCTTTTGCGTGGCCAACGCTAAATATTACATCATTTGATTTAAAATTGTAAGGGTATCAAGCATAATTCACAGTCGCACTCTATCGTGCTACGGTCCATAAGTAGTTTACAATTAATTTTCATGAATACTTTTTGGCTCTAAGAAAGATTAACTGTTAGTACCACATATTTGATAGACGGCGGTATAAGTTTGCCTCGACCTTGAGGCATATCGACTGGATAAAGGCAAATCTGCATGATGATCCCAATGCGCAAAGACATACCTCCATTGCTTATTCGTTGCCTTGCTGATACCTATCCTTGACGAGACAAGAATTGCTGGTGGTACGATTCCATTTTCGACAATAATCGAATTTGGAACTGTTACGTCTACACCATTGTCATTTTTTTTAATATTTAGGGCTTGTGTCAGCCTTCCGGGGCCACTAGCAATTAAGAACGGATCATCGATAGCGCGAAATCTCCTCATTATTGATAACCCTTCTAATGGTTGAATAGCTCTGATAAGTACAGCTCCGGCAGATTCATTAGCCGAGTGGGCTGTAATATTGAAACAAAAATGAGTACCATAGGAAAGATATACATAGGACCTTCCAACGTCTTCAAACATCATCGAATTTCTTGCGCTCATGCCGTTAAACGCATGACTGGCTTCATCGTCTGTAGATCCATATGCCTCGGCCTCAACAATAATACCACTTACTATATGTGGCGAACTACCGCCAAGCAGGCGTAGTAATTTTTTTCCTATCAATTCCTTAGCTACGTCTTGAGTTGGCCGAGCATAAAAGCTACGGTTCAAAATATTCAAATATACTCCCTCCTCCAATTTGGCTATTGAAATAAGAGAGAAAAATCCGTATCAAGGATTGCCAGTGTTGGTTTCGGTCTACCGTGATGGTAGACAAATATAGAGCACATTAAAAATACCCTATAGGTCAAAACCTCACCAGATTAAGATATTTTTTGTATCTCGAATCAATATCTTCTCTAGTAATGCTTAGAAGCCTCTTTACACCAAAATCTTCCACAGCAAAAGAGCCCATAACATTGCCATAAACGACGGCCTCTCGCATAATATCAGAATCTAAAATGCTGTTTGCAGCTATATGTCCTAAGAAGCCGCCCGCAAAAGAATCTCCAGCGCCGGTTGGATCTACTACTTCTTCTAAAGGATAGCCAGGTGTTGGAAATATGACATTATCTTTTAAAAAAAGCGACCCGTGTTCACCCTTCTTAATGATAACAAATTCTGTGCCGTAAGACAAAATTATCCTCGCACATTTGATAAGATTGGCTGATCCGCAAAGTAATCTTGCTTCTTCATCGTTAATGACCACCCCATTCACTCTGCTCATCATATCGATCACCTGCTCCCGTTTATTTCGAATCCAGTACTCCATTGTATCACACATTGTCATCTTGGGTGACAAAAAGTTAGAAAGCAGTCGGACATTTTGCACGGGGTCATTATTGGCAAGGTAAAGATGATTAGGATTAGGATAATCCGAAGGTAAGATTGGGTCAAAATTAGCTGCGACATTTAATTCGGTCTTGTTGGTCGTTCTATGAGAGAGATCATAGTCGAAGGAGGAATCATAATGAAATGTACTGCCTTTCCGGGTTACAAGTCCGCGCATGTCCAATTTCGTTTGAAGAATATATCTATATTCTGAAGGAAAATCTGAACCTACGATCCCTATAAGAGATGTCTCAACAAAGTGACAAGCTGACAGGGATGCATAAGTCGCCGCTCCTCCTAAGATCCTTGTCTGAGTGTTAAACGGGGTTCTAGTAGTATCTAATGCAACACTTCCAAATACACTTAACAATGGATATCCGTACTCTTTAAAGAAAATTTTGATATGGGCAGTTATATATATTCTTTAGTAAATTTGTCATTTATCCTATGAGATTAATAGTTGCGATAACAGGAAGTTCTGGAGTAATTTACGGTATAAAAATGTTAGAATGTCTTAGGGCCCTGAAGGTCGAAACTCATCTGGTAATGAGCGAATGGGGTGAGAAAAACATCGAAATAGAGACTGAAAAAAGTGTCAGCTATGTGAGGGGACTGGCAAGTGTGTGCTATGATAGTAAGAATATGGCAGCCTCAATTTCAAGCGGGTCGTTTAAGACCGATGGCATGGGAATAGTTCCCTGCAGTATGAAGACATTATCTAGTATTGCCAATGGTTATGACGACGGCCTAATTTCTAGAGCAGCAAGTGTTTGCATTAAGGAATCACGAAAACTGGTACTCGTTCCAAGAGAGACACCACTTTCGAAAATTCATATCGAAAATATGAGAACCCTGGTCGATGCTGGCGTCACGATCTTGCCTGCCGCACCTGGATTTTATCAAAGACCCAAGACAATTGATGATATGATAGCCCACATCGTGGGAAAAGTCTTGGATCAGTTCTCTATTGCCCATGATTTATACCAACGATGGTCGGGTGAATAATCTTCCTGGCCAGGAAGATTATGTATCGCTTCTAGAGATGGGGCTCTTAATAGAGCCCCGGTGTAGTCAGGCGACGTTTAACTTCTAAACCTAGTCTGATTTAGTGATTATATCACCAATTAACTTTCTAGCCCATAATTTCGTAATTGTAGGTTCATAACATAGATAACTGTAGCATGCCCTTCCTGAATTTCGTATTTCCATGCGTATATAAGCCTAAACTGAATTATTGCACTAAGCTATAAAAGCAATCAAGAGGATAAAATAACTAAAGACTATTTTTAAAGAATATTCTATCCGTTCACAATCAATTATAAAATTTGACAACATGATGATCCACTAATAATCATAGACATATTGCGATGAAATACTCGCAATTCATATTTGAATTCAATCCAGTCCAGATTGGTAGCCTTTCCCACTTTTTGAACCCTCATCTTCCCACAGATGCAATTTGTCAATTTTGGCTTGTCTCCTTTTTTCCTGAAGGAAATTATAAACAGTTTTGTGTGAGCTTCCCTTTATAAGCTGAAGTATGGCATCTGACGCCGGTTTGATATCTTCGAAAGTGCCTATTATTCCGACAGTATGTCCGTATATTGACATGTTTGTCCCAGTTAAGTCCTCGATTGTCTTACGTGATTTTCCACCCTGCCCTATAATCCTTCCCTTTAATCTTGCAATTTGATTATGTGACCGACCTACGTATTCAGTTAGATCGACAATTTGAAGGATAACATCTTCTGCTAACAACCTATAAGATCGTTCTGGTGAGAATCCTCTCGAAATTGCAGAGACTATCTCCACAGCCTTAAAAGCTTGTTCTATAGAGGTGGAATCACGAGGGGAAATTATCGCGTTACCGCTTTCACTATCGATCTGAATCAAAACATTGCATTTATGCTCTATTTCATCTTTTACCTTTCCATCTTTGCCAATTATAACACCAACTCGATCATCAGGTACTTTAACTACTTGTTGAAAGCTCACTTCTACGCTCTATCCTCCATATAACAAACAGAAATGAACAAGGTTACAAGATCTCCATTTCGATACCCAAGACCGCATATATGTATATTAGCTTTTTAAAATTCTAACAAAGCAGTTAATAGGACAGGCGGAGAAATCTCTAGTCAAAATGCCTGAATTTGAATACCATTAAAAAGGGTATTCCTTGAATATTTCTGACCGTCATCTCCTTGGCCAACCTCATCTCAATAGCCAGCTTTATTATTCGATTGCCTACCAGGTTCAACATCGATGATGCCTGCAGAATACTCCTAGCTTCCGAGTGACCAATAAGCTCTTCTAGGAAATACTCACGGGATATAGATATAATATGATCTCCATTCCTGACCTCTTTACCTACCAATTCATAGTCACATATGTTTGAGATAACCGAGCTTTGATATTTTATTGTTCTGAGTGCAAACTTACTGTCCCAAGCATCACTTCGCTCGAACAAAATTAGAGGACTCCATTCGTTCTTACCTATTTATTTGAATGAATCTTATTTATGGTTGCTGATAGATACTCTTTATAAAAATATTTCGTAGAATCATGATTGAATTATTAGATCAGGCACAATTAATATTATATGGTCAATTAGTTTACTAGTCATAATGGCAGTAAAATCTTACCTTTGTATTTTTGAGATCAATTAATTAATTGGTAGAGTACTCTGAGAATGTACGCCATAGACAATGTCAAGAACGTACAAGTCAGGTGATTATCTGAAAATGGATCCTGGTCGAGATGTACTCCCAAAGTCTCCACTTATTAATAACAGGATTCTTGTTCTGTGTATAGATCGCGATGATGATATTGGTTCAAAGGGCGGAGTGGCAACTCCGATTATAGGAAAAGAACAATGCATAAAGGCTGGTATCAGTTTGGCTCTAGAGGACCCCGAGGATGCAGATGCCAATGCTATATTTGGAGCAATAAAAATACATCAGGATCTGCTTGCAAAGGGCTATGACGCTGAAGTGGCTCTGGTCGCCGGTAAAATGGACCGTGGAATTGCAGCAGATGAGAAAATAGGTTTTGAGTTACAATCTATCCTGGACATTTATGCAGCAGATGGAGCGGTAATAGTATCAGATGGAGAAGACGACGAGACAATCATACCAGTAATTCATACGATATTACCTATTATTTCGGTGCAGCGCGTCATTATTCGACACAGCCGCAGCGTAGAATACTCTTACGCTATTCTTGGTAGGTATATTAAGATGCTTGTATATGATCCGCGATACTCAAAGTTCTTCCTAGGAGTACCAGGAGCCCTTCTCGTTGTAGCAGGAATCTCTACTATTTTTGGATTAACCAGAGAAGCAGTTGCTTTGGTTTTAAGCATCCTGGGTATTGCTTTCATTATTAGGGCCTTTGACCTAGATAAGGCATTAAGCTCCTTAGGAAGACCCACTCCTTCCGGATTTATTAGAATCTTTTCGGCTTTCGCAGGTGTCCTTATTATTGTAGTTTCAATTGTAAATGGACTATCTAATGTCCCTGTCGATCTCATCTCACAGCATCCTAGTATAGCAAATATCATCACAAATAGAATAATCATCGGGAGTTTTATCCATGGAACGATTACCTTGCTCTGGATAGGATTAGCCACAATATTGGCCGGTTCCCTGCTAAGTAACTGGTTCAAGGGAAGTATTACCACAATGTCAGATATCCTCAGATTAGTCGTCTTAGCATTATTGTACATCCCCATTTTGCAGTTTACTTCAGTTTTGATAGAACGAACCAATCCATTTTCGTTAATTTCATCGCTTTTGATCGGACTTGCAATAACTCTAATAGCTGCCACTTTCTTGTTTCAATATTTTAGAAACAGAAAGGGTGGCGAGGCACTGAAACATTGATAGAAATACATATTGCAAGCAAATTCCGCTAAGGTTGTGGAAAATCAGCGTATTCTTACTATGAAAAGAGTTTAGAGGGACATGCCAGCCTTTACTAATAAAAAAGCCATAGCTGATGTCATATTCAAACGTAGTGGCCTTTATATTCTATATGAAAGACATTTGGAATCCGAAATTATCAAGTATCCACTTCCTAATCACATCGCTATTATCTTAGACGGTAACAGAAGATGGGCTAAAACAAATCTCACACAAGAATCTACTGGTCATTTCGCAGGCGCTGACAAGGCTGAGGAGTTATTAAACTGGATCCACGAGCTAAAAATTAGAATTACAACACTATATGTACTGTCTACCGAAAATCTCGATCGAGATGAAAACGAAGTTGACAATATTTATAGGCTTTTGCAAACAAAATTGGAGAAGCTATATGAAGATTCTAGAATTCATCGACTGCAGATGAGAATAAAGGCCATTGGGAATCTCGCAATGCTCCCTATTGGTCTGCAAGAAATACTTTGCAAACTGGAGAATGTGACCGCAGAATACAAATCTATGTTTTTGAATATTGCCATAGCATACGGCGGGCAAAAAGAGATAGTCGAGGCAATAAAGAAGATTGCACTTATGGCCAAATGCGGTAAGCTGGATATAGAAAAAATTGACGAGAAACTAATAGAATCATTTTTGTACACCTCACACTTGCCGCAACCGGAGCCTGATCTGATTTTGCGCACCTCTGGAGAAAAGAGGCTCAGCGGGTTCCTAATCTGGCAGAGTGCGTATAGCGAATTGGTATTTATGGATGTTTTCTGGCCCGAATTTCGAAAAATAGATCTGATGAGAGCAATCAGGACATATCAGCATAGAATTCGAAAGTATGGAAGGTAAATAGTATTGCCACTCTCCGGAGACGAAATTAAATGGTTTGTGTGGGAAGAGCAAGTTGTCAAAAATCAATGTTCTATCATGCTACGAGATTCATTCTGATTTAAAGACTCATGCTCGCCTAGTTGTTAAGCCCGTACCAATCATGGGATATTCCATTCATTGTACTCTAGTTTTGCGCTTACAAGGTACTTTAAATGGTATAGACTACCACCAAAAACAAAAAAGCTATAATTAACCTTGTTTGAGCGAATTTATCTGTTTCCTGAACAGCCTGGCAGCTTTTAGCGAGTCTTTTGACTGAATTATCGATCTTCCAATTATGAAATAATCCGTTCCTGCTTTCGCTGCTGTTTTTGGATCCCCGCCTTGAACTCCTAGACCAGGAGAGTAAATAGGCAACTTTTTTTTACTGGATATCCTATTTATGATGTCTACTTTTGTTCCTCCCACTATAATTCCATCGACGTCACAACATTCGGAGTATTGTAATAGTCTTTGATACAGCGGATTTGATATCAAAGAATCATCGACAACGTTAAGACCGAAACCTTCTCTTGCGCCGGCATGGCTCATATATATCACGGTAATGACCCCTAAGTTATAATGATGTGAAGATTCTATGACCTGGCTTAATTCGTCCATCCCAATGATCGGGTTAACAATGACCGCATCAAAACCCATATTTGCAAGATGATTTATTACAACAGCATTCGTAGACGAGATATCATTTAGCTTTATATCAGCAATTGACTGCAGGCCGTAAGAATGAACAGTGCTGTTTATATTAGACATTTCTTGAAGCGAAAGTGGTAAAATGACATGGAAATTGAACTTGACGGCACAAATTTCTTCTTGAAGCAGAACTATCTTTTCATTAAGGTATTTTAAAACATCGTTACTACATATTGGATCTAATGCAAGCACAATTCTGCTGTCCTTGCACTTTAAACAACATTCAATCCTCTTTCGGTAGGAGATTCCTTTACTCATCTAAATTCACCAAAGGATGGCTTGACGCTAGTTTGATAACTTTCAAGTAAGTACAACCATGATCGTCCAGCTTATTCGAAAAAGTGGGTTGTTCTGCCTTTTGACTGGAATATCTTATGAAGGGATTAGAAGGAACGCTGTCAAGTTGAACATAATAGAAACAATAGAAATCGTCAGACTCGCTAAAGGTAGTCGCAGCTCCAATAACAACCTTCTTAGTTTTCTCGTCTTCAAAAAGGAGGAGAGGGATCGGCGGCTCGTCATAAGATTTGTATGCACAGACCTTAAATAGACTCGTCAGATCCTTTAGTCTGATTCCTTTGTATCCAGTTCTCGGTCTTGTCCTAGCCTTTCGAGTAATGGAGAATGGAAACGTACTGATGTTTATAATAGGCGAGTAACTAAATGTCGGGCTACTTACGTAATCAACTATAGCAACTTCTTCCTGTCCGCCAGTAACCCGATATGCTAAATATTCACCGCTCTGATTTTTTCTATTTTTTACGTAGAACAATACAGGTCGTCCGAGCATGAAATCACCTTCCACTGCGAGTACCTGTTCGTTTATCAAATTTAGCGATAGAGACACTAACGGAACATGCTCTAAAGCGCAAGCTAACCTCCCGAAATCATTTAGATCTGACAATTCTATGTAATAAGGTAATTTAGTACGCAATTATCTATTATTTTTGATTGTGACAGTATTAATGTCCTTTGATAATAAGCTTGTGCAATTCTATAATCAGTCGCTTTATCCCCGTCGACCAGTGCTTGCCTTAAGCTATTGGAGTTGTGGATTTTCCACTCGAGTCAAACGATCCAAATTTCGACAAATATCTGACTACCATCCTGCAATGCAAACTAATTATTAGTTCTCAAATCTGAGCTGGTCGCCTTTAGAGGCACAAATAACATTAGCCCATTATCGACTGTCTATTCGTTATAGTCTCACATACAGAAACTGGGAAGTAGCTTGTCGTGGATAAGTGTCAACAAATAGATTTACTATATCTTGTAGCTTAGGACAGAAGTATTGTACAATGTTCCAGGGACGCGATTTCATATAGACATATTTACAATCAATTATGAAGTCTTCTGTCGATCACCTCAGTCAGATCCTCGCCAGTACCAATCATAGTAATCGGTTTTCTAGTTGCATTCTCAATGTTTTCTACGAATTGCTTTGCTTTATCTGGTAGTTTTGTATAGTCCCTCATTCCGGCACATTCCGGAAAAAGGATATCGAGCTTTGTTACTGCCAGTTGAGTTGCACTATTCAATTGGATTGCCTTCTTCGCAAGGTTCAAATCAAACGGAGCAGCTCTCCTCTGCCGCCCTGTTACGCTCCCAAACTCTTGCCAACCTCTAATTCCTGTCTGTTCTGAAGTTAACTCATCGCTGAGGGGCCCTTGACCTACTCTGGTCACGTAAGATTTAAAAACTACCATTACTTCATCGACGCTTTTAGGACCAATCCCTACATCTGAGCATATCGCAGAAGCAGTCACGTCTTTGGAAGTTACGTACGGGTAGTCTCCATAATACAATGATAAATATGTACCCTGAGTACCTTCCGCTATAATATTCTCATTGTTATCCAGAGCCTTGTTAACAGCTTCGCTCACATCCTCTAGATAGACTGCAAGTTCGGGAATTTCCTTGGCAATTCTAGCTATTCTCAAGGCCCTATCAGCATTTGCCGGACCAGTACCAGTGCCCGTTGTCCCGACCTTTTCGGCCAGATGGTTTAGCGAACTATCTTTCTCTATGTGTTTCTGTTCTATTATTGCACAATTTTTATCAATAAATGTTCTATCTTGAGAATCAAATGTCTTGATTTCTGTTTGCAGAATAGTGGGGTCAACGAGAACACCTGGACCAATAAACAATTTGGTAGAAAGGTTCAAGCCTGCGCTCGGCAGCATTCTAACTTTGTATTTTATTCCGTTTAGTGCAAATGTGTGCCCGGCATTTGGGCCTACACCTCCCCTAACTGCGACCGATATCTTGTCTTTTTGAGCCAAATATGCGATGAGTTTTCCTTTACCTTCATCGCCGTAAAACCCACCCACCACGACTGTACAAGTCATATAGTTGCTGCCTATCTTCTATATTTAAATCTGCCATCCAATTCAGGTATTAGGTACGTGTTTATATCTTTGAAATCATTACTCTCATTTTGTGAAAACTAATCATTCATTATCCGGGGACATACTTAGAATATTATCGAATGTTCCAGAGCATTTAAGAAAGTCTATTATTCTGAACAAGATTTCTGAGTTCTCCTCGCTGACTGACGAGCAAAAAAGTGAAACCATTAGTTCTGTACTGGATGGATATCGAAATCTACATAGTACCCATTTAATTCCAGTTCTAACTACCTGTTTCCAAATCATTTCGACCCTAGACACCCGAATAATAGTCGATACATTCTGCATCTATTTCGAAACCTTTCTGTTAAATCCAGAGCTTGTGCAATCAGTAGATCTTGAGCCGATTGTGGAGACACTAAAGAGACTTAGTATTAATCAGAGGCGTTTACTAGTCGACTGCTATTTCGAGGCACTTCTTTTATATCATGATAGAGACAGACTAAAATCAATGACTCCAGAATTTGCTTTGGAATTCCTCAGGACATAGGTTTTGATTTCATCAGGAGTTTTTGCTTATGGCTTCTGCTCAGGATTCTTTTGTAGTTCGCCTTCGGGTTTTTCTAGTCCAAAAAACATCCGTTCATATTTCCTCAACGCTTTTCTATGTTCTGGCATTGACATATCCAACCTCATCTCATTCATTACCATAACGGCGTATTTTTTCCATTCATCCCAGCATTCAGGACATGAAGGAAATTTGTCTGCGGCAGGATCGTCAATATCCTTCTCATTGAAAGTCTTGCCACATTTAAGGCACGTTTTTGTCATTTACTTCATCATCATCGGTTGGTTATTTTATCCTTTATCATCTAGGTTAATAACTGGTTTATCAGAATCAGGTTAAATGATATTAATAGTATCAGTGACAGTAGCTCGAAATATATTCGCCGGTGACATATAAAAATTGATTCAAGGCATCGCTTATCCGGTCCGGTCCACAATATCATTGAAAAAACATCTGCAGATTTTCAAGTTACTATTCGAACTGTAACAAAAAGAATTACATAATAGTCCCGGTTAAAAATACACCATTATGAAGAAAATTGAAGCTGTTGTTCCCCATGCAAGGTTAGACCTGGCGTTATCAGCCTTGAAGCAGTTGAATCTTGGCGGGATTACATACTACGAATCTAAGGGAAGGGGTCAAATGCCAAGGCCCAGGATACAATCAAGCAGAGGCACATCGACATATGTGCCCGAGTTCAACGTAAATTCAACTATAGTCATCGTAATAAAGGACTCCGATTTGCAAAATGTAGTAAACGCTATCGTCGGTAGCACTAGCACTGGTTTGGCAGGCGAAGGTAAAATATTCGTATCAGATGTAGAAGACGCAGTTGATATCGGATCCAAGAAAAGGGGTGAGGATCAGATATAGCATTCTATTTTCTGGTAACAGGTTGTGAATCATATCCCCACTAATCATAAATAAACGATGCATAGAGAGGACAAAGTCCTTAGGGGCTGATACCATTCTACCAACACATCCAGATACAGTAAATTGCGTGCTAACTATACCACGGTTCTTAATCTAAGTACAGGAGAGCAATCGTATGAGATTTCAGTAGTGGGCCTATTATACCTTTTCAAGGTTTTTGATTAGTTCATCTACGGCTTGCTCATAACTAATCATGCCTTTTGTTTTAGCATATTCTTTTATAATATTTAGATTATCTGCTGAAAAGCAAACTGGAACTGTTCTATCCCCGTCAGTCGCCATGGTTTTTAATATTTATTTGCGGTATATATATGTCTGTCTGTTTATGACAAAGGCCGGAGGTTTTTAGTCAAGTTTGAGTAAGTATATTCATATCAATTGATAAATTTCTCGTGCATTAGCCCTTGGCCCTTACTATTTTTATTCTTTCCAAGACTTTCCAATATTCTACTTCTCCACCTTGTCGAATTTTGTTCTTAATTTCCTCCTCAACAGAAGAGGTCTCGAATACCTCAAATGTCTCCAAATCCATTATTTGAAGTGTTTGACCTGATAAAGAAATAACTTGACCACTTCGTTTGTCAATGATAGGAACTTCCATATTGGCAGACACTGGAGAAACTAGGCTATGTTTTGAACCATCGAAGACCCCAATTGCTGCCACCCTTGCTTTGGCCGAGCCGTGCTTACCTGGCTTGCTATGATCATATGAAACTATCCTACAGGGTTCGCCGTCTATAACGATATAAGATCCAACCTTCAAACTGCCTAAATCCATAGGTTTACTCAAGATCTATCATGCTTAGGCCCATGGATTTCATATTTAACAGTTCTGATTCTACTTTAATTTCTCTAGAATTGATAAACTAATTAAATTAGACAAGGCAATCCCTTTTCTGGCCACATCCCTTCTAGTACGTTCACAATATTTCTGATCGCTTTGGTGAGTTTTCTCGCCATCGACTTCAAGAACAAGAATATTTTTTGAATATGGGAAAGCAAACCTGAGATGTCCAGAATTAAGTAATTGAATATTTGCGAGACTGGCTTTTGTCACTCTATCGCGTCTGGCGATGATATTAGCTATATCGCTCATCTCATTACTTCCGTACGAGTATCTCATAAAATAAATGGAAATATAATTAAGTTTATCATACGCCTTCTCAAATATCGAGTTACTTATGTTGAATATAAAAGTCAGCTTGTTGTCAATTCCTTCTTTTATCATTCCGGGCAATGATGAGAGATTCGTAAAAGAGGCCAATACGTAGTGATTTGCTTCGTTGGGAAAATATGGCAAAATCTCCTCTGAAAAGGTAGCGGTTACGAAATAAATATTGACTACTTCTGGGCATTTCTTCCAGCAGTCTATTAGTTCGTCGTAATGGCTTTCATGCGGCGAACAAATATAACCAGTCGATAACGGTCCAGAGTTTTCCAAACTACACCTGATACTACTTGCAGATATATTAATACCTAACTAGGCAATGAACGAGAATATATATCAGGTATTATTCTCCATGTTCTGTTTTGAAATAAATTCATCGTAATCTATAGACTTGGTAGATTTAGACGTATCCCATTTCGCATCATTGGTGTCCTCTAGTTTTCTGGAAAAATACGGTACGCTTAATAAAGATGTGGCTGCTGCAGCTGCGCATACCGGCTTGGATCTTACAGAACTAAGTATACTTCCGAGTAGTGATCTCCATGATGGTTCCAAATTGAGTTCAACTGGTAGATTAGTCACCTGTTTATGTCCATTTCGAGCCCTAATCACCTGAGATGAAAATTCTAACAGATTTGTCGGCGGTTTAAAGTACACTTTGGCCTTATCATTATACATGACATTCAGTTGCATTTTCATAACCGAGTACTGGAGATAAAGATCCACTGCGATAACTTCTTCAGGAATTTGAAGAGTTTTTGCAACATCCGTCCGTATACCCAGTGCTCGTCCCATAACCGTGTACTTTGAAAGCTCCTTTTGCCTTAGTGAGCGAAGCCATTCCATGATAAATGAACACGCTTTGCCGCTAATACCACTTGCGTCAATAGGGATCTGGTTGGTTGCGCATAGCCCTACCAATTCATTTTTGGCAAGGGATCCTGCTAGTTCTGAAATGCAGTTCCTATCGATAATAACATCAGCATCAAATAGGACTATTATTATTCCGGATGCTTTGTTAAATATCTCGCTCCAGGCAGCAGCTGTTCCTCTTCTGATTCCATGATGATAAACGGTGATATTTTGCAGTCGATTTTGTTTAATGAAGTCCTCAACCAGTTGCGGAGTAGAATCTGTAGAGTCATCCGAGATTATCACCTCTTTGACTAATATCCCGTTAATATTGGATGAAATAATGGATTTCAATAGATTAGTTATATTCCCTTCTTCGTTGTACGAAGGAATTCCTATAGTTATTCCATCCATAACATACTAGTACAGACATAAGCCTATTTTTAAGGGTTAAAAGCTGAATGTTGATATTGTCATGATGAAAAGGTTTCAGAGAAGTGAGAATAAGTAGGATCCACCCGAATAGACCACTGGAAACTATCCTTACTGAGGCTGGCCTCAGAAGGGAGCAGCTTATAATGCCTCTTATTATTTATGAAAGAAAAAAAATAAACCAAAATGAAATGATACCTGCTGCAGTGCCGAATTGTGAGAGTGAACTATTTAGGCTTGTTTATAACTGTCTCGACGTGGGGATACGTTCATTCATATTGTTTGGAGTTCCAACCACTCGCGATTCCAAAGGAACTGGGGCATCAAACAGCCAAGGAATTGTTCAACGATCGGCGAGAAGAATTCGCGACGAATTTGGGATCAAAGTACTGATAATTACTGATGTGTGTATCTGTCAGTATAATGAAAGCGGTCATTGTGGAGTCACAAATTATAATATGAAACACGTTGAGAATGAGGCAACACTGCATTTATTGTCCAAAATAGCGGTTAGCCATGCCGAGTCTGGCGCTGATATAGTGTCACCCTCCTCCATGATGGATGGTCAAGTATATTTTATTCGTAGGTCGCTTAATGATCACGGTTTTAAGGATGTCAAGATTATGCCGTTTTCTGCAAAGCACTCTTCAAGTTTATACGCACCTTTTCGAGCGTTGGCATTCACTAGCTCACTTCGAGGAAAGCCTTACATCGATAAATCGAGCTATCAGCTCTCTTACTGTAATCAGCGTGAAGCACTAAGGGAAATCGTCGCCGATATTGACGAGGGAGCCAATATAGTTATGATAAAGCCGACCCTTACATATTTGGATTTACTTCCAATGGTCAGGGATAATATTGGGGACTTCCCCATCGCTTTACAATTAGTCTCTGGAGAATTCGCGATGATGAAGGCAGCAGCAGAGCGCAAGTGGATCGACAAGCTAGAATGGATGGTTCAATCTATTGCCTCAGCTAAGAGAGCGGGTGCAGACAAGATAATCACATATGCCTCACTAGATATTGCAAGACACCTATTATAAAATGAAAAACTTCCGGTAAGCAATCTAATCTACGGGGTCATTCTTAGTCCCTTTCCCTAAGGTAACACTACGCAAGATACCTGCATCGTGATCCCCCAAGTTAACTAAAGATATAAATGCAATTTTTTGTTTCATCTAAAGTGAGTATGCCATATTGATTTGCGACCTTTACTCAATCGCTTCGATATAATCATGACTTTATAATTTATCCATTGTCTATCGTAGCTCTAGTATATATCAAGGGTTTGTCCGAACGAGTCACAATTATATACCATTCATTTAGATCACGAAAATATCCCGCGGTAGCTCAGCCTGGTAGAGCTTTCGGCTGTAGAAGTTGGCTTTTTAGTGGACTTGAAGCTGACCGCGTAAACAGCCTATCGGGCGTACACTGTGCAGTTACCGAAGAGTCGCAGGCTCAAACAAAGTTAAAAAAGTGTTGCTTTGGAGCAAATCCTGCCCGCGGGATATCTTCTTATGATCTCTTGCAACATGTTAGTAAGGTAGTGTGCAAGATACAATAAATTTTCACTTGGTCTACTTTGGAGGAACAATGCTTCTACTAAAAACTTACCTGGGTTTAGATCTGAATCATTAATACTTTTTTAAAATAATTTAGTTTTATTTCTAAGTAGAATTTAACACTAAAAATGCTGCTTTTTGGAGAAAATTAAATTCGCTAAATCGGCTTTTCAATTCGGCACTTGTTCTCCTCTTTTAAAATTTGAAAAGAAGGTTTCTTAAGATTCATCCTTAGGCGCTTGACTGTGCCTGAGATGAGCAATACCAACGCAGGGGGGTTCAGGAGTGGGATCGCTGATAGTACAATAGGTAAAAAGTTCAGATTACATCTAATTACGAATATTGTATTGCCATTGTTACCGATATCCCTTATCGAAGACTTTTGTGCCACAATAAATCCATAAAGTTCGGCGACCCTACGAGTTAGCAATAAAGCAAAGCCCGAATTGTAAATTCCATTTCCATTATCAGCTTTTACAAATTTGTCGCATCTCACCGCTATGTATCTTCTCTTGCTCCTTCTGTTAAGCAAAATAGGTATGCCTCCTTATCAATCTAGTTTGTAACCAGCCGTTAAGGTCATTCCAGTAAGATATAGGATCAATTCCACATGTTTTTAGTAGTGAATCGAAACAGCGGCCAGAAACCAGTTCGCATATCGAAGTTGCACCGCTTGATAATATAAACTGGAATCTGGCATGTTTACAGTATGCGTAGAACGATGAAATGTCAGCAAGCCATTTGCCGAGCTGCTTGCCATCGGTCAGTCGCAGATTTGATATAGTTATCTCTAGTCCGATGCCACGAAGAAGCTTCCTTCTATCCTCAAATTTAAGATTAATATCTCTTAATGAAATGATATC
>Ga0207663_10000297_pt1 | contig 21600 bp, 17 predicted proteins | sample LARL53metaG_FD_184346 | JGI IMG/M metagenome (GOLD analysis project Ga0207663, IMG submission 184346) | Corn, switchgrass and miscanthus rhizosphere microbial communities from Kellogg Biological Station, Michigan, USA - LAR L5-3 metaG... | ecosystem: Host-associated > Plants > Roots >...
CTCGCCGCGCTGATCTCAGAGCACGCCTTCGACGATCTCGACGCCCCCGTCGCGCGTGTCTCCGGCGCCGACGTGCCGATGCCCTACTCCAAGCCGCTCGAGGACATCGCCCACCCGCACGAGCCCCAGATCGTGCGCGCCGCATTGGCCACGCTCGGGCGCGCCGAGGACTCCCGCACGGTGGGGGAAGCGCAGGGGGCGCATTGATGGCCGACCTCGTCATGCCCCGCCTGTCGGACACGATGGAGGAGGGCACGATCCTGCGCTGGCTCGTGCCCAACGGCGCTCCCGTGCGCCGGGGCATGGAGCTGGTCGAGATCGAGACCGACAAGGCCACCATGACCTACGAGTCAGACCTCGACGGCGTGCTTACGATCATCGCCGCCGAGGGTGAAACGCTGGCGGTCGGCGCGCTCATCGCGCGGGTGGGAGAGCCGGCCAGCGCGGACACGGCCAGCGCGGACACGGCCGACGAGAACACGGTAGGAGAGCCTGCCGGGGCGGACATCCCCGGCGTAAGGCCCGCTCCCACGCTCAGGGTAGAGCCTGCCGGCGAGGCCCCTCCTGCCGGCGAAGCCCCTCCTGACGGCGAAGCCCCTCCAGCCGGCGAGTCCCCGGCCCATCCGGCCGGTGAGACCCCCCCGATCGGCGGGCCCTCGACGCATCCGGTCGGCGCCCCCGCCCCCCAGGAGGGCGAGCGCGTCAAGGCGTCCCCTCTGGCCAGACGCATGGCCCGGGAGCGGGACATCGACCTGCACGCGCTCACCGGCACGGGGCCCGGCGGGCGCATCGTCAAGGCCGACGTTCAGGCCGTCACAGCTGCCCCGAGCCCCCCGGCGGCGGATGGTCCAAGCCCCCCGGCGGCGGCGGGGACCCCAAGCGCCCCAGCCATGCATACGCCAAGCGTCCCGGCTGCGGATGGGCCGAGCGCCGGGGCAACCGAGAAGCCGCTCACCGCCAAGGGCGAGACGACCGAGCTCGAGCTGTCGCGCACCCAACAGACGATCGCCCGGCGGATGGCCGAGTCGAAGGCCACGATCCCCCACTTCTCACTCAGGGTCGACATCGACATGGAGGACTGCGTCGCGCTGCGCTCAGAGCTGAAGCGCCTCGGGCAGGCGCACGCGCCGACCTACAACGACATGGTCGTCAAGGCCTGTGCGCTGGCCCTGCGCGAGCACCCGCGCGCGAACTCCAGCTATCGCGACGGGCGCCTGCAGCTGCACGCGCGCATCAACATCGGGGTCGCCGTGGCGGTCGACTCCGACGAGCCCACCGGCGGCACGCTGATCGTGCCGACCGTGTTCGACGCGGACGTCAAGTCCCTCGGTGAGATCGCCCGCGAGACGCGCGCCCTCGCCGCCCGGGTGCGCGAGCACGCGATCACGCCCCCCGAGCTGAGCGGCGGCACGTTCACGGTCTCCAACCTCGGCATGTTCGGCATGGTGAGCTTCACGGCGATCATCAACCCCCCGCAGGCGTCGATCCTGGCGGTCGGCTCGGTCCAGCGGCGGCCCGTGGCACGCGGACAGGGTGGCAGCGACAGCGGTGACCAGCGCGACGGCGAGCGAGACGAGATCGCTGTCCGACACACGATGACCGTCACCCTCGCCTGCGACCACCGCATCCTCTACGGGGCCGACGCCGCACGGTTTCTGGCGCGCATCCGCGAGCTGCTGGAAGCGCCCGCCATGCTCACGTTGTAGGGACTATCCGATAGGACATTCGGGCCTCCAGGGCGGTTCTGAGTAAAGCGATCCTGAGTAAGGAACACGCGCGACTGGCAAACCGGCCGCGCCGTATGGGGCCTGGTTTTGCTTGGTGGCAAACATCACAAGACTGGGTACGGTGACACAAACAGGCGGCGCCGACCTGCCCACCTCTCGTGCGGCATGGGCGGCGCCGAGTACGAGCGTACTCAGCCAACTGGGACGAATGGAGGTATTCCGTGTTATCCATCAAGTTGCTCTTCGTGGGCCTGCTGACCGCGGTCGCGCTCAGCGGGGTCACGGCGGCAACGGCAGCTGCGAGCGAATTCTTCGTTGAAAAAGAACCCGTCAAAGCGGCCGTCGCCACCGAAGGATCGAGCGGGGTCACCAAAATAGAAACGACCGGAACTGCGATCGAATGCGCGAAAGACACCAACACGGGCAAACTCGAAGAAGGGGGAAAAAGCAAACTCGAAATCAAAGCTAAAGAATGCACCGTCAAAACCCCCGCGGGCTGTGCCGTCAAAGAACCGATAGAACTCAAAACCGCTGGCAGCCTCGTCAGCGAACCGGTGAAAGACGAACTCAAACCCAGCGAAGGGACTGCCATTGCTGAAATAACGATCACCGGAGAAAAATGCACCGTAGCGGGCAAATACAAACTAACAGGCTCGCAGACGTGCGAACTTCCTAAAGTCGAAGAAGAAGCCCTCGAACACGAACTCGTCTGCAAAACAACCGGCAGCAAACTGGAACTAATGGCCAAACCGGCGACCCTCGAAACAACCGAGAAAGTCAAAGTCGTCGGAGGCAAAAAATGGTCCGCCCAGAGAACGCCACCGGGACGGCCCGAATGGGTGGATTTCGAAAATAACCAGCCCGTCCTGATCGACCATACGAAAAACACAAAACACGGGGAAAAAGAAGCAGCCGTCAATATCGAACAGGTCGGAGAAAAACGAGCGGTCGAGTGGGAATCTCCCAAAGCAGGGGAAGTCGTCAAGAACTGGCCCCTCGCTTTCGTGACCAAAGACACAATCGAACTCTCGACACGGATCGCCCTGGGAAAAACCACCGCCGAATTCCTGGAAAAAAATATCGAAGGGAACACTACCATCACAGGCGAAACGGCCATCGGCGGGGTCTCGATCAAATTCACCAAGAAACTTACCCTGGAAGAAATCAAAAAACAGCTCGGAGAAAATAAAACCTTTCTCACCGCCAGCAAATTCGAAACATCGGCGCCGCTGGGGGAAAAAGTCGTCAAATCATTAGCCACCATCACGTGGAAATGGTCGTTCAAAGAAATCGGCCAGGCGAACTCCACCGAACAGGAACTGGGCAAAAGCACGCATACGTTCTATCTTCTTTTCCAAAAACCATTAACCACGATCTACTTCACCATTCTCGACCTCGCCACCATCAATATCCAGACGCAACCTGAACCGTTTGGCGAAGAAAAGGTCATAGCGGGAGCCTGGGCAGGCTTCGCCACGAAAGAAAAAGAAGGCGAAGCGGGCAGGTGCACCGTGCTGGAATGCCCGACCATCCATATCCGCACCTACGAACCGAAAACTGGCACGATCACACGGACCGGCACCACCGTGCTGTGGTATTACGAAGAGGTCAAACTAGCAACTCTCGAAGAATACATCTTAAAAAAACTCGGCAACGCCCAGTGTGCGCTCGTGCAGTCGACGGCCGCTCTGCTGGAAAACCTCTCCGGCGAATGCAGCTCGTGGCAAGATGCGTTCAAAAACGCGCTTGCGATCGAGGGCCTGAGCAGCACGGCGCTGGAAATCGTCGTAAAGTTCCCGAAAAACGAAGGCAAACAATGCGAAGTCGCGGCAGAATGCGACTTCCTCGTCAAGAACTGGAAATTCAATGAAGTGGGGACCTCGAAAGATCCGCTGTTCCCATTCAAGTGGAACGAGGTAAAAGACGCAAATGGACTGGCAGGTCAGGGTGTGGAAAACCCACAGTCATACTTCAACAACCACCAGATCATCGAAGTTAGCAACAACCTGTACGACCCGTCCTATGGCACGGCGCCGATCGGCAACGGCAAACCTGGAGAACGGGCGGCGAACCTGTTGAAATACCAGGAAGCGAGCATCAGCGGTTTCTGCAACGCCGTACCCAACTGCCAGTCGCCCGCGGCCGGCACGTTGAAGCTGGAAGCCAAATAGACCGCCGTTGACGCTCGATCGCTGACGGTCGGCGTCGATGCACACATCGGGTGGAGCCGCCAGCGGCTCCACCCGGTCAGCGCACGCTGCGCCACGCTTTGCGGCGTGACTTCGCCATCGGAGCGCCCGGCGCTAGGCTGGACGGGCAGTGGACATGCAGATGACCGTCTCCGATCAATCGGCCTCCGAGCTGTGGGTGTGCCACCTGGGCGTCCTCCCCTACCGCGACGCTCTCGCCCTCCAGCTGGACATCCGCGCGCGTCGCCTGGCCGGCGAGCTGCCGGACACGCTGCTGCTGCTCGAGCACCCACCCGTGTACACGCGCGGGCGGCGCTCGGCGCCCGGCGAGCTGGGGGCACACAGCCCGGGCGGCTGGGCCGGCGAGGACTTCTACCGCGCACGCGGGATCGACGTGGTCGACACCGACCGTGGTGGGCGCGTCACCTATCACGGCCCCGGCCAGCTGGTCGGCTATCCGATCATGGGCATTCATGACATCGGCGCCCACCTGCGCACGATGGAATCCGCGATCGTCTCCGCGCTGGCCGAGTACGGCATCCGGGCACGGTCCCGCTGCGCGGAGGGCCCTGACTACACCGGCGTGTGGGTGCAGGACCGTAAGATCGCCTCGATCGGCGTGCACGTCTCGCGTGGCGTCTCCACGCACGGGTTCGCCGTCAACGTCGACCTCGACCTCGCTCCATTCTCCTGGATCGTCGCCTGCGGCCTCCCGGACGTAACGATGACCTCGATCGCCGCGGAGCTGCAGCACTCGAACCCCGAACAAGCGGATTATGATTCCGCCGCTCTGATTGCGAGCGAGCCGCCGGACATGGCGCGCTTTCGCAATCAGATGGCCCGCTACTTCTGCGAGGCCCATCGCCGTTGCCCGCGAGTGGTCGGTCGCTGCGAGCTGATGCGGGGCCGGACGCCCCGCGCCCACGCCCGCGGGATCTCGCCGGCCTGCGCGGATGCGTCCCAAGCTAGCCCGACCCCTGACGCCGCGACCGCTGCGGTGTCCGGGAGTCGCGGGGTCGCGGTATGAGCGCGCCGCCCGCCACCCGCTCCCGGGCCAACCCCGGTGGCATGGACGTGCTCAGCGTGCTCGGCCCGGACGTCCGCCCGCTGCGCGAGCGCAAGCCGCCGTGGTTCAAGGTGCCCCCGCCCGGCGGCGAGCGCTACCGCGCCCTCTCCGAGCTGATCCGCGCGGAGAACCTGCACACCGTCTGCCAGGAGGCCGCCTGCCCGAACGTCGGCGAGTGCTGGGAGCGCGGCACCGCGACCTTCATGATCCTCGGCGACACCTGCACGCGCCGCTGCGGGTTCTGCAACGTCCGCACCGGGCGTCCCACCTGGAACGACCCCCTGGAGCCCGCCCGGGTCGCGCGCTCGATCGCGCGCATGGGCCTGCGCCACGCGGTCATCACCTCGGTCGACCGCGACGACCTGCCCGACCTGGGGGCCTCCGCGTTCGTCGGCGTCATCCGTCAGGTCCGCCGCCAGGCGCCCGGCTGCCGGGTCGAGGTGCTGACGCCCGACTTCCAAGGCCAGGAGATGCCGCTCGCGCGGGTCATCGCCGAGCGCCCGGACGTCTTCAACCACAACGTCGAGGTCGTCCCCCGGCTGTATCCGCTCGCGCGCCGCGGCTCGGAGTTCGCCCGCTCCTGCCGCGTCCTGCGCCTCGCCTCAGAGCTCGGCGAGGGCGAGGTCGTGACCAAGTCGGGCCTGATGGTCGGGCTCGGCGAGACCCACGAGGAGCTCCTCGACGCGTTCGCCGCCCTGCGCGCGCACGGCGTCCAGGTGCTCACCGTCGGCCAGTACCTGCGCCCCTCCGAGCGCCACCTGCCGGTCGTGCGCTACTGGCACCCTGCCGAGTTCACCGCGCTGGAGCGCGCCGCATACGAGCTCGGCTTCGACCACGTCGCCGCCGGCCCGCTCGTGCGCTCCTCCTACCACGCCGACCAGCACGTCCCCCAGCCCCACGCCGGCGTGGGACCACTCGCGGCCAGCGTCTGAGTCGGCCTCACGAGGGTGGCCACACCGGCCGCCCTTCCCGCGCCTGCCCGCCCTGACCCCCGCGCCCGGGGATAGGCTGCGGCGGCCGATCCCGAGCCCACCTTCGCCGGGCGCGTGCGGCGGCACTGCGATGTTTCCGTTTAAAGACAACATCCCCCAAGAGCGCTTCCCGATCGTCACCATCGTCCTGATCGCGCTCACCACGATCGCCTGCCTGCTGTCCATCCGCCACAGCGGCAGCTTTGCGGACCTCCTGCCCCTCCTCGTCAACATGCTGTTCCTGGCGATCTTCGGCCCCACCGTCGAGGACACGCTCGGGCGGGCGCGCTACCTCGCCCTGTACCTGCTCGGCGGCCTCGTCGTGCTGGGAGCCCAGGCGCTCACCGACCCCACCTCGACCGCGCCCACGCTCGCCTCTGGCGCGGTCACCGCGGTGCTCGCCGTCTACCTCGTGCGCTACCCCCGCGCACGCGTGATCAGCCTCGTGTTCATCATCTTCTTCTTCACGATCGTCGAGGTTCCCGCCGTGCTGCTGCTCGGCCTGTGGCTGATAGCGCAGACCTACTTCGCCCTCGCCGGCCTCACGTTCGCATGACCCGACTCCTGGTCATCGGCGCCACGCTCGTGTTCATCGCCGGGTTCGCGTTCCTGACCATCAGCGCGGTGTCCCAGCAAGGGTTTACCCTGGCTGGCGCCATCTCGATCTTCGTGCTCGTGTTGCTCGTGGTCGGGATCGTCGGCGCATTGCTGAACCCCCCGCGACGATGAAATGACACCGCTTCCTCCCGTTTATATGACCCCCGACCAGAGCCGGCAGCGGCGGGAGCTCGCTCGGCGACGGCGTCGCGCGCGGCGGCGCGCCATGATCGTCGGCGCGCTTGCCGCGACGATCGTGGCCGCGCTGGTGGTGATGGCCCTCGCCAAGGCGCACTCTCACAGCTCGGCCTCCGCCTCGTCCCACCGCACGCACCGGAGCGGACACACGACCACGGTCAACCCCGCCCCCATCCGCTCCCCGATCGGCCTGACGCTCGGTCGGCCCCCGCTCACGCTCGCGGGGATCGGCACCCCCCAGCGGGACCCCGTGCAGATCGCTTTCCACCACCCGCCGCGGGCAGGGCTGCTGTTCAACCTGAGCACCGGTCAGGTTCTGTGGCAGCACAATCCCCGCGCACGTCTGCGCATCGCCAGCCTGACGAAGATGATGACCGCGCTGCTCACGGTCCGCTCGGCGCCGCCGGACGCGGCCGTGCTCGTGACCAGACAGGCGGTCAAGTCGGCCGGGTCGAAGGTCGGCGTGTTGCCGCTCGGCCATCACGTGCGCGTGGAGACGATGCTCTACGGCCTGATGCTGCCCTCCGGCAACGACGCCGCCATCGCGCTCGCTCAACACGTGTCGGGGGGGAGCATCACCGGGTTCGTGGCGCGTATGAACGCCGAAGCGGCGCGCTTGGGAATGGGCTGCACGCACTACTCCTCGCCGTCGGGCTACGTCGATCAGTACAACTTCTCATGCGCCGCCGACCTCGCACTGCTCGCGCACGTCGATCTGCAGCAGCCACGCATCGCGCGCATCGCGCGCACCTACACCGCAAAGCTGCGGTTCCCGATCAAGGGCGGGTACCTGTACCTGTACAACAACAACCCGCTCCTGATCTACCACTACCCGGGGCTGACCGGCTTGAAGACGGGCTACACACTGGCGGCGGGCAAGTGCCTGGTGGCGACCGCCGAGCGCGACGGCGTGCGCCTCGGAGTGGTGCTGCTGAGCTCGCCCAACCCGGGCACACAGGCGCGCCAGCTGCTCGACCGCGGATTCGAGGGCGTCTACCACCAGCCGGCCGTCCCTGAGCCGCCAATGCCCGCGGGGGAGTAGCAGCCGGCAGCCGCCGGCAGCCAGAGCCAGCCGGAGCCAGCGGGGAGGTGCAGCCCGAGCCCGCCGGAGCCCCGCGGGGTGAGCGTATTGTGGTTCTCGGCCCCACCGACCCCCTTGGGGGAGTAAAGTCTCTCCCAGGCGATTGACTGGTCAGTCAACCAACGCTGGCAACGCGATCTAGACGCAACGCGATATAGACGAAGGAGGCAGCCGTCGTGGATCTCGACGACACACCAGAGCAGGCTTCCTACCGCACCCAGGTGCGGGGCTGGTTGGAGCAGCACAAGCCCGAGGCGCCCATCCTGCAGGGCCCCGGAGCGATCGAGGACGAGGACGAGATAATCGCCGCGCGCCGCGCGTGGCAGGGCAAGCTCGCGGAGGGCGGACTCGCGGGGGTGACGTGGCCGAAGGAGTACGGCGGTCAGAGTCTCGGCCCGATCGAGCAGGTGATCTGCAACCAGGAGATCGCGCGGGCGCGGGTGCCCGGGATCCTCGACGCGATCGGCGTGGGGATGCTCGGTCCGACGATCATCGCCCACGGTGACGACGACCAGAAGGGGCGCTACCTCGGCCCGATGCTGCACGGCGACGAGGTCTGGTGCCAGCTGTTCTCAGAGCCCGCCGCCGGCTCTGATTTGGCGGCGGTGCAGACGCGAGCCCGCCAGCAGGACGACGGGACCTGGAAGCTCAGCGGCCAGAAGGTGTGGACGACCAACGCCCAGTTCGCCGCCTACGGCCTGCTGCTGGCGCGCACCGACGCGGATGTGCCCAAGCACAAGGGCCTGACGATGTTCGTCGTGCCGATGGATGCCCCGGGCGTGACCGTGCGCGGCCTGCGCCAGATCTCCGGCGAGGCGGAGTTCAACGAGGTGTTCTTCGACGACGTATCGCTCGAGGCCGGTGCGGTCGTCGGCGGAGTCGGCAACGGTTGGGGCACGGCGCTGACGACGCTGATGTACGAGCGCGTCACGATCGGCCTCGGCGGCGAGGGGCTCGGCTACAACTCGAACCGCTTCGCGGCGGCGATCGCCGGCGACGAGCACGCCCGGCGCGACCCGGAGGTCCGCCACCAGCTCGGCGAGATCGCCAGCGAGCTGCTCGCGGTCCGCTTCACCGGCTATCGCACGCTGACCGCGCTGCAGCGGGGTCAGATTCCCGGCCCGGAGGCGGGCCTGGCGAAGGTCACGATCGTCAACGGCGCGATCCGCGCCGGCGAGCTGATCACCGACGTGCAAGGCCCCGACGCGCTGGCCGAGGACAGCGAGTGGGCCTACATGATCTCCTTCCTGCCCGGCCTGAAGTCGGCGGGCGGGACCGAAGAGATCCTGCGCAACACGATCGGCGAGCGCGTCCTCGGCCTGCCGCCGGAGCCGCGCCTGGACAAGGGCATCCCGTTCTCGGAGCTGCGCTCCAAGGAAGGAGCGGCGGCATAGCGATGAGGACTTCACCGCACGGCCATCACCCCACCTCCCGCACCACGCCCAGCCCCGTCCCGACCGAGGAGATCGCACGATGAACCTGGCACTGTCAGACGAGCAGGAGTTCCTGCGCGAGGCCGCCCGCGGCGCCCTGTCGCGCTTCAAGACGCTCGAAGCCGCCCGCGAGGCGCTGGACGGAAACGACACCGCCCTGCCCGACATGTGGCCCACCGCCCGCGAGGCCGGCTGGCCGGGCCTCCTGATCGACGAGGCCCATGGCGGCGCCGGGTTGGACGCGTTCGATGCGATGCTCGTGCTCGGCGAGTGCGGACGCGTACTCGCCGGCATCCCACTGCTCGGGCATCTGCCCGCGACGGCGATCCTGGGCGACTCCTCGGGCGGATCGGACCTGCTGGAGGCGCTAGCCACCGGCGAGCGCCGAGCGGCATACCTGCCCGCGAGCCCTCCCAGCGATATGGACGACCGCTGGAGTGTGGACCCCCGCGCAGGCATGGAGCGGCCCTCGGCTCCGACCGCGACGGGGGCGGGCGACGGCGGGACTTCGGCGACCGTCAACGGCGAGCTGGCGTTCGTGCCCGACGCACCGGGCGCCGACCTGCTCGTGGGCATGGCTATGCCGGCACCGACCGCGCAGGGGTTGGTGGGCAAGCCCGTCGGCGTGGCGATCGAGGCGAGCGCGCCCGGCGTGAGCGTCGACGCGACGACACGCTACGACGCGACCCGCTCGCTCGGACACGTCACGCTGACCGACGCCCCCGCCACGGTCCTGGACGCGTCCGAGGAGTCTCTCGCGGCGGCCTGGCATCTCGCCCAGGCGCTGATCGCGGCCGAGTCGCTCGGCAGCGTCGAGACCGCCCTGGACATGTCCGTCGAGTACGCCAAGGAGCGCCACACGTTCGGCCGCGCGATCGGCTCATACCAGGCGGTCAAGCACTCACTCACGGAGGTGCTGCGCCAGCTCGAGAACGGGCGCTCGCTGCTCTACTACGCCGGCTGGGCGCGGCGTGGCGCGCCGGGCGAGTTCCCGCTCGCGGCCGGCGCCGCCCGCTCGGTGGCGGGGCGTGCGCTCGACCACGCCGCGCGCACGATGATCTCGGTGCACGGCGGCATCGGCGCGACCTGGGAGCACGACGCGCCGCTGTACTTCCGTCGCGCGCAGCTGTCCAGGCGCCTGCTCGGCGGCACCAGCGCAGCTACCGACCGCGTCGCGGGCGAGCTGATCGGCCAGGCCTCTTCCTCGTCCTGACCCGCGCGGTCCCGGCATCGGGCGCGGTCACGCCGGCGAGCCCCGTCAGCACGGGCGCGCCGTAGGCGGCGTGCACCGCCGCGACCATCGCCGGTTCGAGGCCGCAGTTGACACAGAAGCCGTGCTGGGACCAGCCGATCGCGCGCGCGAGCACCTGGTCGGCGTAAGCAACCCCGGTGGCATCGTGGCCGTAGTAGTCGTAAGCAGCGCCCCAGGCGCCGCCATCGAGCGCGAGCGTGGCGCCATCCGCCGACAGCAGATGCGCGGCGGCCATGACCGCGTCGAAGTCGTCGTAGATCGACGGGTGCCTGGCCGTCGGGTGGTCATACGCCGCGGGACGCCGCCCGTAACGGTAAGAGTCGCTGACGAGATTCCAGGTGGAGACGGGGCCGTTGGTGACGTTGAACTGCATCGGCCCACCACAACAGTGGGCGAAGTTCAGGCCGTGGTAGGTGCTGGGGGCAGTCGAGAACGCCGACTCCTGCTCGTGGATCGAGGCGATCAGCAGCCAGTTGACCCCGAACGTGCTCTGCGCGGCCGAGTAGATCGGGTAGAAGCCTTCCATCCAATGCGTCGACACGTGGGTCTGCAGCGGTTCTTCGAGACGTGCCAGCGCCTGGGTCTGCTGCGCCGGGGACGGCCGCGCGACGATCGCCGGGTGCGCATTCGCGGGCGCAGCCGCGGATGCGCCCGTCGATGCCGGAGCGGGAGCGGGCGTCGCGGCAACCACTGACACGAGGGGCGGCGCGGTGGATGGAGCAGCGCTGGTGTGACCGATGAGCCCAGTCAGGACCGCGACGAGCACAGCTGCGCCCACAGACGCAACCGCGCCCGCGAGCAGCCAGCTGCCCCGTTCGGAGGGCGGCGCCGGGACGTGCGCGGCCATGGGTTCGCTCGTAGCGGGTTCACTCGTCTCGCCCACGCTCATAGGTCTCACCGTAGCGACAGCAGCTAAAGATTGGCCTGCGGTTCAGACCTCGATCACGCGACGGGGCTCAAACCCCGAGCACGCGCCGGATCACACGGTCGAAGGCGCCAGTGGGGAGCAGTGTGCGCATCAGCATCAGCGCGCGCGCGTCCCGCCCGACGACATAGCGGGCCCGCGGGCGGCGCGCCGTGAGGGCATGCTCGATCGCAGCCGCCACCTGCTCCGGCGCTACGCCCCGGCGCTCGCTGTCGCTCAGCACCTTCCCAAACGCCGCCGGCACAGTTCCGTACTGCTCCTCGAGCTCCGGTGGGACCGTGAAGGCCTCGAGGGTCTCGCGGCCCTTGCCCCAGATCGGCGTTTTGACCGATCCCGGCTCGATCAGCGAGACCGCGACGCGCATCCCGCGCAGCTCTCCCCGCAGTGCATCGCCAATCGCCTCGAGCGCGTGCTTGGAGCCCGCATACGGCCCGTTGAACGGGACCGACACGCGCCCGCCGACCGACGAGACGAACACGATCCTCCCGCGCGCCTCGCGCAGTGCCGGCAGCAGCGCGCGGGTGACCGCGACCTGGCCGAAGACGTTGACCTCGAACTGCCTGCGCCAGTCCTCCTGCTCGACCAGCTCAAGCGGCCCCCCGAGCGCGATGCCGGCGTTGTTAATGAGCGCGTCGAGCCCGCCCGCAAGCGATCCGGTCGTGTCGGGCGAACCCGCCTCTGTCCGCTCGCGCACGAGCTCAGTCGCGGCGGCGATCTGCGCGGCGTCGGTCACATCGAGCGTGAGCGGGGTCACCGTCCCGCGACTACCCGGACGACGGCCGTCCCCGTCGGCGGTTCCGGCGGCCTCAGCTGCCTCGGCAGCGAGACGTTCCCCGGCGGCCAACTCGCGCACGCCCGCGAGCACCCTCCAGCCGGACGCGGCCAGGCGCAACGCAGTGGCGCGGCCGATGCCCGTGGAGGCGCCAGTGATCAGGGCCGTCGGCACATGGCGACCCTAGCGGAAGCGGGCACGCAACCCAGATACGGCACGAGGAGTCAGCGGACATCGGCGGACGATTCCCCAGCAGAGACGGCACACGGGAGCAGTCTCATGCACTTAGCAAGCGCTTAGGATTTACACCGATGGTTCCGCGCGTGGGCAAGCCCTCAACAGCCTCGCGCGTGGTACTCGCGTTTGCGATCCTCGCCGTCCTGGCAGGCTGCGGATCGAGCGCCAGGGGCGGCCTCAGCGCGAGCGCGCGCGCCGATTCCGACCCGCCGGCGCAGCAGACCGTCTCGAATGTGTGCTCCTCGGCGGTGCTCGGCGCACTCGGCGACATCGCGGTGCGCGTCTACCACGAGGGTGTCTCCAGCGAACGTACGACATCGGCGTTGAGCTTCATCACGCACTCGATACCGCTACGCGAAGCCGTCGAGCTGGGCGACCCTGCGGCCGCGCGCGCGGCCGCGCAGGCACTGCTCGCGACCGGGCACATGACGAGCCTGCGGGTGTCTTCGCGCAGCGGGCAGACCCTCGTCGACGCCGGCGTGCCCGACGCGCTTGCGCCGCTGCGCGGGAGCATTCTTGGCGCGAGCGGCGCTCCGATCGCGAGCTTCGTGACAAGCGTATGGGCCGACAACGGGTTCCTCGCCGAGACGAACGGCATCGCCGAGGGCGCGACCGCCCTGCGGGCGGGCGGGCACAGCATCGCCGGCTCGTTCAGGCTGCCTCCCGGCGAGCTGCCCGCGCAGGGCGAGCTCACCGTGCACGGCGACGCCTACCGCTACACCTCGTTTGAGGCCACCGCCTACCCGACGGGCGGGCGGCTGCGCGTCTACCTGCTCAAGTCGATCTCCTCGATCGCGCCCCTGTGCGGCCGGGCGGACACGGACACGGTCGTCAACACGGTCAGCCGCGTCGCGCGGCTCATCTACACAAGCGAGGGCGGCAGGCACGCGCTCGCGCAGGTTCGCCGCGTGCAGCACAACCGGTCGCTGCTGCGGGCGGTCGCCCACCGCGACCCGGCGGCGGCGAAGCGCGCGATCGCAAGCCTGCTCAACCACCACATCGTGCGCCTGCGGGTCAGCTCAGACGGACGGCTGCTGGGGGATGTCGGCGGACCGTACGTGCTCGCCCCGGTGCGCGCGCCGCTGCGCCTCGGCGGGCGCACGATCGGCAGCTGCGTGCTCTCGATCCAGGACGACGAGGGCTACAAGCGCCTGGCAGGGCGGCTGGCAGGGCTGCGCGTGCTCATGTACATGGGCCCGCGCCTGGTCAAGAACAGCCTCGGCCCGGCGCCGGGCGCCGTTCCCGTCAGCGGCTCATACCGCTATCGCGGGCGCACGTTCCGCGTGTTCACGATCCACGCCGAGGCATTCCCGTCGGGGCCGCTGCGGATCGCGGTGCTGATCCCGATCCCCTACGCATAGATCCTCGCCCGCGCCCTGCCCGCTCCGAGCAGCCGACAGCTGCGGTGACCGGCGCCGACAGCGATGGGAGAAGACCAGGGCTCACGGGTCACCCACCCATAGCCCGCGCCTTGTCACACCTCTCAGGCGGACACGAGCGACGCCTGCTTATCGCGCAGCCCGTCCAGCAGCTGCGCGAACGAGTCGGAGAATTTGGCGACCCCCTCGCGCTCGAGCGTGTCGGTCACGTCGTCGTAGTCGACGCCCGCCCCAGCCAGCGCCTCGAACAGCGCGCGCGCCTCATCCAGGCCCTGCTCCAGGCGCGGCCGCGGGTCGCCGTGGTCCTGGTAGGCGAGGATCGTCTCCTCGGGCATCGTGTTGACCGTGTTCGGCCCGATCAGCTCGTCCACGTACAGCGTGTCTGGATAGGCCGGGTTCTTCGTCGAGGTCGATGCCCACAGCACGCGCTGGGGCGTGGCGCCCTTGCCGGCCAGGTACTCCCAGCGCGGGCCCGCGAACGCCGTCTGGTAGTGCTCGTAGGCCAGCTTCGCGTTGGCGATCGCAAGCTTGCCCTTCAGCTCGTCATGACCGCCGATCTCCTCCAGCCGCCGGTCGGCCTCGGTGTCGATGCGCGACACGAAGAAGCTGGCGACCGAGCTGACCGTGCGCGGGTCCCCGCCGGCCGCGATCAGGCGCTCGATCCCGCGAATGTAGGACTCGGCGACCTCGTCGTAGCGGCGCAGCGAGAAGATCAGCGTCACGTTGATCGAGCGGCCGTGCGCGATCACGTCCTCGATCGCCGCCAGCCCCGGCTTCGTCGCGGGGATCTTGACGAACAGGTTGGGCTTGTCCACGGTCTCGTGCAGGTCGATCGCCTCGCGGAACGTCTGTAGCGTGTCGTACGCGAGCCCCGGGTCGACCTCCAGCGAGACGTACCCGTCGTGCCCGCCGCTCGCGTCGAACACGGGCCTGAACAGGTCGCAGGCGTCCTTGATGTCGCGTACCGCCAGCGCCCAGAACGCGTCGCTGGGGTCGCGCTCTGAGAGCTCGCGCAGCTGCTCGTCATAGGCGTCGCCCGCGGCCATCGCCTTCTGGAATATCGTCGGGTTCGACGTCGCCCCGACGACGACACAGTCGTCGATCAGACCCTGCAGGTGCCCGCCGCGGATCGACGCGCGCGAGAGCGAGTCGATCCACACGCTCTGGCCGTGCGCGGATAGGCGCTGCAGCGGCTTGTCCATCAGCGTGCCTCCTTCATCGGTGTCATTGCTTCTCCATCAGCTGTGGTCCCATCGAGCCCGTCCCGTACCAGCGCGCCTGGCTCATCCATCAGCTCGCACCCTGATCAGCGCGCGTGCGCGGGCGGCAATGTTCTCGGCGGTGAAGCCCAGCTCCTCCAGTACCTTGGTACCCGGCGCCGACGCGCCGAAACGCTCGATCCCGAGCACATCGCCGCGATCGCCGACCCAGCGCCACCAGCTCAGGCTCACGCCCGGCTCGACCGCCAGGCGGGCGGCCGCCCCCGGCGGCAGCACCCGCTCGTGGTACTCGCGCGGCTGCAGCTCAAACAGCTCCATGCATGGCATCGACACGACGCGCACGCTCGTGCCCTCCGCGGCGAGAGCTCGTGCGGCCTGGAGCGTCGGCGCGACCTCCGCGCCCGTGGAGATCAAGATCAGCTCGGGCTCGTTCTCGCCCTGACCATCGCCCCCACCACCGTCTGACTCCCCGCCCCCGTCCTCGCCAGGCGTAGAGGACGAGTCCCACAGCACGTACGCGCCCCGCTCCAGCGCGCTCGCCTGCCCATGCCCCTCGCCGTCGCGGTCGAGCACAGGGATGCTCTGGCGCGACAGCAGCAGCGCCACCGGGCCATCCTTGCGCTCCAGCGCGACCCGCCATGCCTGCGCCGTCTCGTTCGCGTCCGCCGGCCTGATCGTCCACAGCCGGGGAATCGCCCGCAGCGCCGCGTAATGCTCGACCGGCTGGTGCGTCGGACCGTCCTGGCCGAGCCCAACCGAGTCGTGCGTCCACACCCACACGACCGGCAGTCCCATCAGCGCCGACAGCCGCACCGACGGGCGCATGTAGTCGGAGAAAATCAAAAACGTCGAGCCGTACGGCTTGACGATCCCGCCGTGCGCGGCGGCGCCGTTGACGATCGCGCCCATCGCGTGCTCGCGGATCCCAAACGGCACGTTGCGCCCGGCGTGCGGCCGCGAAAACTCACCGGCGCCCTCGAACACTGTCTTGGTCGACTCCACCAGGTCCGCGGCGCCACCGATCATCGTCGGGGCGTACTGCGAGAAAGCCGCCATCGTCTTCTGGCCGGCCGCGCGCGTGGCGATCTCCGTGCCTGCCTGAAACCGCGGCAGCGCTTCGCGCCAGCCCGTGCGCAGGCCATCGCCGTTCCAAGCCAGATCCCAGTCGGCAGCGAGCTCGGGCAGGGCCTCGCGCCAGGCGTCGAAGCGCTCCTGCCACCGCGCCTGCGCGCTCGCGCCCGGCTCGATGAGCGACATGTGCTCGCGCACGCGCTCATCCACCCAGAACGTGCGCTCGGGGTCGTCCCAGCCCATCGCCACCTTGGCGGCCCGCACCTCGTCCTCGCCCAAAGGCGCCCCATGCGCGGCGGCCGTGTCGACGGCGTTCGGCGCCGGATAGGCGATGTGCGAGCGGATCGCGATGAACGACGGCCGCTCCGATTCCTCGCGCGCCGCGATCAGCGCGGTGGTGAGCGCGTCGAGATCCTCGGAGTCATCCACCCGCTGCACGTGCCAGCCGTCGGCGGCCAGGCGATCGACATGGTTCTCGCCGTCGAAGGAGATCGCGGTCGTGCCGTCGATCGTGATGCGGTTGTCGTCATAGCAGACAACCAGCTTGCCGAGACCGAAGTGTCCGGCGATCGAAGCGGCCTCCTGGCTGACGCCCTCCATCATGTCGCCGTCCGAGCAGATCGCATACACGTGGTGATCGACGACCTCACTGCCGGGCCGGTTGAAGCGCTCGGCAAGAAACCGCTCGGCGATCGCCATGCCCACGGCGTTGCCGAACCCCTGGCCCAGCGGCCCGGTCGTGATCTCGATGCCGGGCGTGTGTCCGCGCTCGGGATGTCCGGGCGTGCGCGAGCCCCACTGGCGGAACTGCTGTAGGTCGTCCAGGCTCAGGTCGTAGCCCACCAGATGGAGCAGCGAGTACTGCAGCACGCACGCATGCCCCGCGCTGAGCACAAACCGGTCGCGGTCGGGCCATTGCGGGTCACGGGGATTCGATCTCAGAAACCGCTTGAACAGCGTGTACCCCAGCGGCGCGAGCGCCATCGCGGTGCCGGGATGCCCGGAATTCGCCTGCTGCACAGCGTCCATTGCGAGACCGCGGATCGTGTCGATCGAGAGCCGCTCTATGTCAGTTGCGGGCACGGCTCGATCCTAGAGGCTGCGTCCCTCCGGCGCTGCCTCCAGAACCTGGCCTCCTTACCCGGTGCGTGTCGCCCGCCGTGCAGTCACCCGGCGTGCGGCCGGCGGCGGCGAGCCGGCAGGCACGCCACCGAGTGCACCCGCCCGGACGCGCACCAGCGCCGGCGCGGACGCACCCGCACGAGCCAGTGCAGGTCGTGGCGGCAGTGCGAGCGGCGGTATGGCCACCGCCGATGGAGCGAGCGAAGCATCCGTTGCTCCTCACAGATCAGCAATCTCATCTCTTTAGACCTCCCAGCTCGTTCCGGAGCGGGCACGGAGCCCGCCGAGGGCGGCCACACGCGCGGTCCATCGGCCCGATCGGCCAACCAACCCCTCTGCAATGGGCCGGAACGTACCAACTAATAGTACGCTGCCTACAGAATAGGAGTAGCTATGACCCATCCTGCGACGCATCCCTCTCTCCTCCTATCCGGTCCAGCCTCCCGCTTGACCTTTGACCCCATACCCAGGCCCCCGTATCGCTTTTGACCTACACACCATCCTACTGAATGGATCTCCGAGTGGGTGCAGATCCTCTCCCGTCACAGACATATAAATCATGTTTTACTCAGTCTGTCAACCTCTAAGCGCGTAATCTGTCAACTAAGCGGCAACAGCGATAAGGAGACCCGTGGGAGCTGTCGGAAGAGATCGAGCAAACCGAGCCCGCCCTGCCACGCGGGCCGCAGGCGCTGCCCCGCGAGCAGGTCGCCGAGCACCAGCGCCAGCGCCTGTACAAGGCGATGGTCGAATGCGTCAACGAGCACGGCTTCGTGGCCACGACCATCTCCGAGCTGGTCTCGCACGCGCGCATCTCCAGGCGCAGCTTCTACGAGCACTTCCACAACAAGGACGAGTGCCTGCTGGCGACCTACGACACGGTCATCCAGCGGCTCGGGCGGCGGCTGCGCGCCGCGCAAGATCCGTCCTATGAGTGGCCGCAGCAGCTGGAGGCGTTCATCCGCGCCCTGTTCGACGGCGCCGGCGACCGCCCCGACGCGGCGCGATTGGTGTGCGTGGAGATGGGCGCCGCCGGCCCGGTTGGCGTGCAGCGCTGGGCGGAAGGCGCCGAGCTGGTGCAGCGGTACATCGTCGAGGGATACGCGCGGGCGCCCGGTCCGGGGACGGTGCCCGACCCGGTGGCCCGAGCGATCGTCGGCGCGCTGCGCCGGATCCTGTATACGCGCGTGCGCAGCGCCCGGTCGAGCAAGTCCCTGAAGGCGGACCTGGCGAAGCTCGTCCCCGACCTGGTCGCCTGGATCGCCTGCTACTACCCCTCACCCGCGGGGCTGCCGCTGCAGCCCCGCCCGCGCCGCGCGGGGGCGCTGGGTACGCAGATCGGCGGACGCGCGCCCGGCACGCTGTCGGCGCCGCCCCTGTCAGGCGGGCGCGGGCTGCCGCGCGGCGAGCACAACCTGCCGCGTGGGTTCGTCACCCACAACCAGCGCGAGCGCATATTCGACGCGATCGCCAACCTCACAGCGGCGCGCGGCTACCCGGCGCTGAGCCTGGACGACGTCGCCGCCGAGGCGGCCGTGTCGCTGCAAACGTTCTACGCCCACTTCGCCGGCAAGGAAGACGCGTTCATCGCCACATATGAGACCGGTCACGCGCGCGCGATGGCAGTCGTCAACCAGACGCTCGTCCGGCAGTCGAGCTGGATCGGAGCGGTGCGCGCGGGCGTGGCGGCGCTGTTGGAGCTACTCGCCTGCGAGCCCTCCTACGCACACCTGGCGTGCGTGGACGTGATGGTCGCCTACCCGCATATGGCCCAGCGGGCGAACGAGGCGAACGATTTTTACTCCGGGCTGCTCGACCTGCGCATGGCACCCGACTCGCCCCCGCTTGGACCCGCGCCGGTCGTCGGTGAGGCGATCGTCGGGGGCGTGTATGAGCTGCTGCATGACTACGTCCTGCGCGGCCACACCCGGCGCCTGCCCGAGCTGGCCGACCACGTCGTGTACATCGCGCTCGCCCCGTTCATGGGCGCCGAAGCCGCCTGGCAGGCGATCGCTGAGGGTGGAGAGTAGCGTGAGCAGAGGGACGAGTAAAGTGCGCCCGGCGGGAATCGAACCCGCGGCCTGCGGCTTGAAAGACCGCTGCTCTTTGGCTCCCCGAAGAGAACCGTTGACCACTGAGCTACGGGCGCGCGCTATATCTAGAAAATCAGAACGGCTGCTGACAGCCTAATCTAAGCACGTGAGACGAATCCTGGTCGGGGTGCTGGTGCTCGTCGTTATCGGCGCTGCCGCGACGCTGTTCGGCTGGAACATCGAAGCGTGGTTTCGGCACATCTGGGACACGATCACGACCATCCCGCTCGCCAGCCTGCTCGGGGCGCTGGCGCTGATCACGCTGCAGACGACGATGGTGGGGCTGTCCTGGTACTCGATCCTGCACTACGGGTACCCGGGCGCGGGCGTCCGGCTCGTGCAGGTGCTCGCCTGCTACGCCGCGGCTGTAGCACTCAACTGGGTGCTGCCCGCGAACCTGGGTACGGTGGCGATGCTGCTGATGTTCACGACGATCATCGCCGGCGCGGCGTTCGCCGGCGTGCTAGGCAGCCTGGCGGTCGAGAAGATCTTCTTCACGCTCATCGGTACGGCGTGTTACCTGTACCTGTTCCTGACCGTAGGCGGCTCGTTCGACCTGCAGCTGGGGTTCATCAGCGAACACCCGTGGGCGACCGTGATCCTGCTCGCGGGCATCGCCATGCTCCTGTTCCTGGTCGCGCAGATGCTGCGCGAGCGGATCAAGCAGTGGTGGGAGCAGGCGAAGGTGGGGGGCAAGATCCTCGTCAATCCCCGCCGCTTCCTTGGGCGCGTCGTGCTTCCCCAGGCGATCAGCTGGGCGGCGGGGCTCGGCATCATCGCAGTGTTTCTTGGCGCGTACGACATACCGGTCAGCTTTCACACGATCATGCGCGTGGTGGCGAGCAACTCGATCGCCAACGCAACCGCGGTCACTCCGGGCGGCGCGGGGGTCACGCAGGCGTTCAACGTGGTCTCGCTGCGTGGCGTGACCAGCGCGTCGAACGCGACCGCCTACTCGGTGGCCCAGCAGCTCGTGGTCACCGCCTGGAGCATCCTGTTGGCGATCGTGCTGCTGATCCGGGCGTTCGGCTGGAGCAGCGGCAAAACGCTCGTCGCGCAGTCCTACACCGAAGCGCGCCAAAAGAGCGCCGAACAGTCGGCGGCACGCAAAGCCAAAAGACAAGCCAGGCGAGAGACCAAGCATGGCGGAGTAAGCGGGGCGCCCGCCGACACGGAGGTCTGATCCCCGCACGGCGAGCCGAGGAGGATCGCTACGCCCGAGCCCCACCACTCGCCGACTCGGAGGCTTACTCAATCAGATCGACGAGGCCCGTAACGACGAAATAGCCCCCGACCGCGGCGGACGCCACGATCGCCAGCGACCGGCCGTGGCGGGCGAACCACAGGTTGATGCCGGCGAGCGTGGCCGCCGCGCGGGCGGGAACGGCGAGCAGCATTAGCATCGGCAGCTCGATCATCCACAGCATCACCACCACAACGACGCCGAGCGCGAGCAGCTCTTCGCTAGTTGAGAAGCGAGCATCGGCGATCGCCTTGACCGCGCCGATGTAGATCGGGGACGGCAGCACATACAGGGTGATGCCGAGCACGAACGCCAGCCGGCGGCTCTCCAGGTAGCGCTCGAGCTTGGACGGCGACCCGCCGCCACTCGGCTTGGCCGCCGCCGGGTCGGGCCGCCGGCGGTGCAGGCGGATCGCCAGCCCGATCAGCAGCACCCCGAGCGCGAGGTCGACCGCGGCGCCGGGAGTCACGTGCAGTGACCCCGTCACGCCGAGTTCGACCAGGACGAGCAGGAGCAGCGTGCCGATCGCGTAGGTGACCAGCAGCGCCGCGAACACGAACGCGAACACGCGCGAGCGGACCTCCGATCCTCGCCCGAGCGCGATCACGGCGGCGACGGCAGGCGGGTAGATCGAACCGGCCAGCGCCAGCGCGAGGGCTTGGGTGGGCATGTTGGCGAGTCACAATACGGAGTCGTGCGGTCCGCTCAAATGGGTGGGCTGGGGGCGCCGCCGATCGCGTTGAGCACCCGACGGCGACGACTGCGCACTCGCTCAAAGCGCGCCCGCGAGCGGGCCATCTTGCGCCCATCCGCCGGATAGCGCCGGCGAGCCCAGGGCGAGGTGGGCGCGGCCAGACGGATCGAGCCGAGGAGCGACGCGGGCGGGATGAACACGCCGATCAGGCCGAGCATCGGCTTGCCCTTGAGGATCGTCAGCACACACAGGAGCACGTCGATCGCCACGACGATCACGATCGAGGTGACCGCGGAGCGCTGGTTGGTGAGGTCGAACGGCGCCAGGCCG
>Ga0207663_10000300_pt1 | contig 21491 bp, 16 predicted proteins | sample LARL53metaG_FD_184346 | JGI IMG/M metagenome (GOLD analysis project Ga0207663, IMG submission 184346) | Corn, switchgrass and miscanthus rhizosphere microbial communities from Kellogg Biological Station, Michigan, USA - LAR L5-3 metaG... | ecosystem: Host-associated > Plants > Roots >...
ATTATCAATTATTCACAACTCACTCTTTATCACTACATTAAGAATTGTAATTATATAAGTTGATACTTCAAGATCTAACCATTAGGTCTGGATGATAAGGTGATGAGGATAAAAAATTGTCTATGGATCAGAATTAAATTTACTCGAGCTTTGAAAACTCAAATGGTCTATTTGATTTCAATATCCTAATATAGTATGAAGCGTAAGTCGAATCACTTTTTTAGAAACCATCATAATAAATGAAATAATAACAAAATGCATAAACTAATTAAGAGAAAAACATTTTCTAAAATACTTGTAGCCATACATGAATCAGGGTCATCTGTCGATACAACAGTTGATTATGCAATAAAAATTGCTCAAGACTATGACGCACAGTTAGTTATTCTTCATGTCATACGAACTAATGTTAATCTGTATAGTATAGACCCTCCAAGCCATGTAATGGAGATGAAGAAACAGGCTCAGGCTCATTTTAACAAAATAGCAGAAAAAATACATGATGATATCAACAAAGAAGGTATTGTAAGAATGAAAACAGAAATAATTGCTTCTATTAGAATTGCTGATGCTATTGTAAGCTATGCTAAAGATAAACATATAGAATTAATTATTATTAGATCTAGAGATATGTCTAAACTAAAGAGTGTATTACTCGGGGATGTTGCATCGGATGTTGTCAGATATGCTCATTGTGCAGTATTAACTGTAAAGTAGATGACTTTTCTAATATCTAGTCTTGTTATTATTATGCTCAGACTGGCTTTGTATTGTATCGCTGAATTCATCGGTAATGACATGATGAGCAGGAGCGCCTACTAAATGTCTCATTATCTTTCTAATTGTACCGCTAGAGTCTTACTCCGCTATAGAACACACTATTTTGAATGATAGATACATACACGATTTACCAGATCTGTTAGTCTAACAAATCAGCACACACGTGTTACCAATCCTTATATTAATTCAATAATAGAGTAGTTTATTATTAATTGAATAAATTTGACTTGGGAAAATATGTGATAGGAAAGAATGAATATAAAGTAGCAAATGTGAATGGACACAAAATATTCTATAGTGAATCAAAGAACAAAGAAAAAAAGAAGCATGTTTTATTCATACATGGTATTGGAGCATCATTGGTCGGTTGGCGAGATATACCTGATGCACTGTCAGAACATTTCCATACAATATCTGTCGATTTAATAGGGTTCGGCGGGAGTGAAAAGCCAACTACTGCAGACTATTCTATTAAAGGTTTTAGCCGATTTATTTTTGATTTTCTTCAGGCAATTGATCTAAAGGATGAGAAGATATGCATAGTTGGTCATTCGTTGGGCGGATATATTGCATTACAGTTTGCTACTGAAAACAAGGATCTAATAGAAAAACTTGTATTAGTAGATCCATCAGGAAAGCTTAATGGGCCAACTCCTCTATTAAGTGCATATCGAGATGCTGCAAATGAGGCTATTCCGATATTGAAATATGAAAAATTGAAAAAGGCATTTGAGAGCATGTACTCATTATCCTCCGCTTTGCTTCCCTTGGTTGTCGGAATATTTCTTGATATCATTGAAAAGCCGGGAGCACTATATGCATTTAATTATGCCTTCGATGACAGTACTGGAAAAGCGATTGGATCAGATCGTTTAAAGGTAATTGAAGGTGTCTCATGTTTGATCATATGGGGCGCTAATGACAATTGGATCAGTCCCAAGGAATATGCCGAGAAATTTTTACAGGATCTTCCAAATGCTTGTCTAGAAATTATACCCGACGCTGGCCATGCACCATTTATTGAGAAGACGGCTATTGCATATGAAAGAATCCGTACCTTTCTAACATATGATAAATAAGATATCATTTCAATAAAAACTTAAGTCAACCTATACCTTGGAAGAGTTCAAAAGATGAGCTGATTCTGAAAAGATGTATGTTCCCCAGGCGCGCGAAATCGTTACTGTGCCAGCCGCTGACTTCTTTTTAATATCTATAGTCTTTCCGTTTACCTTGCTGACCACATTGATTTAATAAATTGGAATATTAATAATCCTTTGTATGAGAGAGTATTATACAATTATAATACTGGGTTTTTACATGAAAGAGTCACAGTGTAACATCTGTATTTTGCTAATTCAACCATTGTCGTTTCCTCTCCTTAAAAGCAATATAAGCTATGGCAAACGGAATAAACGCAAGAAATACTGACAAATAGTCAATATAACTCGCAGATGGCATACCTAGTTTTATTCCTAACTTCAAACCTAATAAGAGTCCCAAGTACAGAGTTATACCAGCTGGGACTAATCCAAATGCAACAAAATTATGACTTCTTTTCTTGAACTTTTCAAGATTTGAATAAGGATATTGGATGTTATGATATACCACAGGCATTACAAAGAGGCAAATTGAGCAAGTTGATGTAAACAATGCAATTGTCAAAATAATACTATCCACTGGTGTAAATGATGCGGGTGTATTTATCGTTGTGTTGAATAGAAAACCGAAGATGAACCCTGAGACTGTCGTGAGTAAAGTGCTCTCTCTGAGTATCGCATTATAATCTTTTATCAGCTCATCTACGCTATTCTTGTCATCTTTTTTTCCATCCATAACATTTAAACCAAACTTTTATGTAGTAAAGTATATAATAAGCGGCTTGCTAATCTACTTTCTTTTAGATCAGTAATTGGTAAATTTTGGTGTTCGATATCTCGACAAAGATGATATACTAAATAACCAAAAATAGATAAAATACCCAGCAATCACAGAAAGATACGATATAGAAAAATTAGATATCTATCTGAAATCAAATAGTATGATGCGTGGCATTTCGTTTATGCCTTATTGACTGAGGTAGCTAAGAAAATATATTTGAGGAATAGGTATAGTATGTAGTTCAAAATTCTGCTGCAGCCCTTAAAACTACTTCGGATAGTGCTGGATGAATGTGAATGGTCCTCACTATATTATCGATAGTACCACTATACTTATCATCGGACATCATGGCAACCAAGACTTCATGAATTAGGATGGATGCTTGATCTCCAATAATGTGACACCCAAGGATTTTTCTACTTTCCTTATCTACTAGGAATTTTACGAATCCGTCTTGATCATCTATTGCTTTTCCCATAGCTGTATTAATATAAGGATAAATAGATTTTACGTATTGTATTTGATTCTGGTTCTTGAGTTTTTGCTCTGTGAATCCTACTCCAGCAATCTGAGGCGAAGTGAAAATTGCATGAGGTATTGTGGTATAATCTACAGGAATTTTATTATTATGATGAATAATATTGTTATAGGCATATTTTGCTTCATGATTTGCACTATGTTTGAATAAATACCGACCTACTATATCACCAAGAGCAAATATTCCATTGATATTAGTTTCGAGATACATATTGGTCTTAATGTTACCCCTGACGTCAACTTCAACATTAGTCTTATCTAGATTAAGAGTATCCGAATTTGGTATTCTTCCTGCAGCAATCAACAGCTGATCAGATACAAGTTCCAAAGACTCAGATTTTTTCTTTGATTGTACAAAGAATTTCATGCTACCATCCTCATTAATTTTGGATACGTATTCTGTTTCATAACCTAAAAATACATTATATTTTTTCGAGAAAACTCTAGTAAAATTCTGTGATATGTCTTCATCTTCATTTGGAAGCAAGACATCATCTATTTGTATGATATTTATCTTTGTTCCCAATGCTCCAAAAAAGTGGGCCATCTCACAAGCCACGTAACCACCACCTATGATAGTGAGCGTGGCAGGTTGATGTTTAAGACGCAACGCCTCATCACTAGTTATATAATCTGTTTCTTCGAGCCCTGCTATACTTGGTATTTTTGGCCTAGTGCCGGCTGCAATCAATATTTTTTCTCCAGCTATAATATTTTGTTCACTGTCATCGTGGTTAGGATTGTCAATTAGTTTAATTGTTTTTGGTCCTATGAACTTACACTCTTTAGAGAAAAGCTTGGGATTCTTGATACCTTCAAATGCACTTCGAATTTCCTCTGATTCATGGTCGGTAAAATCATTTACCCTCTGGACAATTTTTTGGAATTCTACTGCATATCCACTGATCACTATTCCAAATTTTGCAGCTTGTTTAATTGTTTCGATGACGTCTGAACTGTGAATCAAAAGCTTGGAGGGTATACATCCTCTGTTTAGACAAGTTCCGCCCATCCTTTCCCTTTCAACAACAGCTACTGTAAGGCCATGTTGAGCCGCAGAAGTAGCTACATCCAATCCGGAGCCACCTCCTATGACTATTAAATCAAATTTTTGCATTTTGATGATAAATCATCAAGACATTCTACTTTAGAGAATATGAATCATTTTTTATTTCGTTAGATTGTCTCATGATTTTGGAGACTAGTCTTGCTTGAAATTGTTGGTTGACACGAAAGAGTATTGAGTGATTATGCTTATTGGCTGCGACACGTTTTGTGTACTGTCTGATATAATAGGTTCTTTCAATAAGGGCGGGGGCTACTTCATTTGACTCTATAAATTCTTGATTACCTAGTCAGTTCTTCCTTTAATTAAATATTTCTCTGACACGTCATGATAAACAAATATATAGAGATAATATCTTTGACCACTAAATTAATAGCCTAAGTATCAGAGTATCAGAGTGACTGGCAACAGATATATGATAAGATCAATTATAACATAGACGTAGAATTTTATTAAATGACTGTATTGTCGCAGTCTTTTGGAGGGATCCCTCTATCCTGTGATTATAGACTAAAATCCAAATAACCTGCTATTATTTCTCTAGTATTCTTTCTATGATCTGGTGACCAGTCGATCTTTTATGACTTTTTGCCACTGCCTTTTCTATAAATTCTTTATCACAGGGCATACAATGGTATGACTCTTTCATGTATACAAATTTCTGCACAATAAAGATTAAAAAGAATTTCCTACTATTTACGGTGTTCTATATGTAATAATATTTACGGATATTAAATCCATTTTATAGAACTAATAATTACTAATAATTACTTGGGAAGTCAAAATCAATTGGATTTAAAGTCGGCAAGCTGAGATTAGTAATATAGATCAAAAATAGGTCAGAGATATCAATTAACGGGTCGATTATTGAAATCCATTCAAATATCTGAAATTAATCTGAAATTATTGTCTTTGTAGAGACAGCAATCTATATACATTGACGTAGTGATATGTAATCAGATTATTTAATTGAGTTTAGAAGAAGATGCTATAAATTTACATCGAATGCTAAAGGGAAAAATCGAAATCCACAATAGAGTAACTATAAATGGCTCATCAGAGGGCAAGAGTGATATTTTAGATCTAATTTATACTCCTGGTGTTGCACATGTAGCCAAGAAAATAAGTACTAACAAAAAATTGGCATATGACTTCACATCAAAATGGAATAATGTTGCGATTATTTGTGATGGTACACGAGTACTTGGATTAGGTAATATTGGTCCAGAAGGAGCAATACCAGTTATGGAAGGAAAATCTGTTTTGTTTAAAGCGTTAGGCGGCATAAACGCTTTCCCGCTATGTATAGATACGAAGGACAAAGAGGAGATAATCAAATTAGTAAAAGCAGTACAACCTGTATTTGGGGCAGTAAATATCGAGGATATTGAATCACCAAAAGTACTGGAGATCGTAGAAAGACTCCGCAAAGATCTTCAAATCCCAGTCTTCCATGATGATCAGCATGGTACGGCTATTATTACTCTCGCAGGATTATTAAATGCGCTTCGGTTACTACAAAAGAGAATAGACAGGATACGTATAGTCATAGCTGGAGCAGGTTCTGCTGGATACGGGATATTCAAAATATTGAAAGAGGCCGGATGTAAGAATATTGTTGTAACCGATAGTTCTGGGGCAATAGATAAAGACAGGATTAGAGGTACAGAAAATCCTTACAAAAAAGAGATCGCTGATAAAACAAATCCTAATAAATTAAGAGGAAGCCTAACTGAAGTTTTAAAGGGATGTGATGCATTTATCGGTGTATCTGGTAAGGGCCACTTGATCAGTAAGGACACGATACGTGCTATGAATCATGATGCAATAGTATTTGCACTAAGTAATCCTGACCCAGAGATTCTTCCATCTGACGCTCTAGAAGGTGGTGCAAAAATCGTAGCTACTGGTAGGTCAGACTTTGCAAACCAACTTAACAATGCCGTAGTATTTCCTTCAATACTTCGGGCGTTATTAGATCTTAGGGTGAATACTTTAACCGAAGACATGCTTGTATCTGTTGCAACGGCGATTGCTGATATAGTAGATAGAGATCACTTAAAATATGACTACATCATACCTAAAGTAGATGATCCACGCATTATTCATATAGTTACCGACACACTAAAAAAGGCTATCCAAAGACACATAGATAAAAGAATATGATAGTAATGTTGGTAACAATAGCCGTAAAACTGTATCTTGTACAATTACAAGCTTCTAAAATTCAAATAATATAAGAATTCCTTAGTTCTAATCTCATATACAGCATCAAATATTCTGTTTGTGGAAGATAAGGAGTGTTTTGTAATATTTTCTTAATTCTCATACTTGATCAAATGTCTATCCATGACACGTTATGTTCAATCAATGATACGTAATTTCTATCTAGCTAAAATTAGCCGATATTCTAAATTTTTAGTGAACCTACTGATACGAAGAGATTGCCCGTATTCATAAAACATACTCATTATTACATACAAACAATTGCACAAATATTAATAATCTGCTATAGTTATATTTAATTCAAACATTCTTTGGATGGCAATACTTGATCTGAGTAATGATATTGCGACTGTACAAGATTCACTTTTCTACTAATTCTAACTTTGCAATTAGGGATGAAATGAGGCCTAATCAACACAGGGATTCTATATCTGAATAGTAAATGCCGATTCAGATTATGATTTTATAATGATGGACGTATAATATGCAAGTCAGGATTTTTAGGAAGTTATTTTCACAAGATTTGAAATACATATTCTATTAGAATATGACTTCATAACTAGTACTCAATTATTAACTTGAGAGGAACATTAATTTACGTTCTTGAAACAGTAATACCAACTTATGAAGATAGAATCTACTCGATTATGTGACGTTCTAATTATAGGCGGGGGGTTCTGGTGGCCTTCGAGCTGCTGTAGAAGCGCATGATGGAGGGGCTAATGTACTTATAATTAGTAAAAGCAAAAAAGGCGATCCGCATACAGAATTGGCAAGAGGCGGCATTAATGCCGCTCTTGGCACCATGGATCCAGAAGATAACTGGATGATACACGCAGCGGATACTCTAAGAGAAGGAGAGTTACTCGCGGACTATACAATAGTTGAACTACTTTGTAAAAATGCACCGGATGCTGTGAACGAATTAATTGATTGATTGGGGAGCCAGATTTCACAGAGAGGAAGATGGCAGATTGACACACAACGATTTTTTGGTGCTCACACCTACAGAAGGCAGTATTTTATGAAGATTGGACTGGCCAGGAAATAGTTCGTGTTTTGATGGATCAAGTTAGAAAGCGTAAAATCGAATTTGCAGATATCATCTACGTCCTAGATTATTAACTTCAGATGATCTAGGCACCAAAAGATCAGTAGAGGACATAGAAGTTAAAGGAGTACTTGGTATAAATATCGAAAAAAAGAATTTGTATTATTTGTTTGCAAGTCTTTAATACTCGCTGCTGGTGAATATACGCGAGTCTATTCAGTCAGTAGTTCCAGAGTTTTTGAAAACTACGGAGATGGCATGGCTTCGGCATATGAAGCGGGAGCAGAGTTGGTAGATATGGACATGGTCAAATTTCATTCTACTGGAATGGTTTGGCCAGAAAAAGCGTTGGGCACACTAGCTACCGAAGCGATATGTGGTGAGGGTGGTATATTGCTAAACTCAATGGGCGAGAGATTTATGAAAAATTATTATCCAGAAAGAATGGAATTAGGACCACGCGACATCGTAGCCCGTGTAAACTATAATGAAATAATTGCTGGTAGAGGTACCGAACACGGAGGTGTTTGGTTGGATATAACAAACTTATCAAAGGAAAATTCTGGACAGATTACCCACTATGTATGAACAGTTCAAAAATCTTGTTGGGATTGACATATCCCAAGAGAAAATGGAAGTCGTGTCTACTGCGCATTATTCGATGGGTGGAGTAGTAGTGAATACAAATTGCAGTACAAAAAGAATTGCAGGCCTATTTGCAGTTGGTGAAGTGATAAGCCAAATTCATGGTGCTAATCGCTTGGGTGGAAATAGCTTATTGGACACTTTAATCCCAATTATATGATCAGGTATAATATTAATGCCGCAAAGAGAGATGGTTATCTACCTATAAGTCTGGAGAGACTAAAGATAGAAAATATATACTTGTACAATATGTTAGCTAACTCATAGACTCTAGTAGTCTAAATTCAATTATGTTATATCGGACATTCAATCATAGCAGGAATAATTTATCGAAAATAGTGTCATCTATTCAGATGTGCGGCGCGCCAGATTAAAAACTTTTTCCAAACTGAGATATAAAATGAAAAGATTCACATCCCCAGTATGGTGATAAAGAATTTATGTGCATTTAGATCATCAGGTGCACTAAAGCGCTATATAGATAAAGAATTCTTTTGGTGTTTGCTGACTTATGTGTAACTATGAAGATTCTTTGCTAAGAACATATTAAACCACCTCATAGATCCCACTGGATAGCTGCAGCCAACGATACAAGGTCTATCTTTAGGTGTTACTATTACTCATCTAGAACAACGATATTGCTATCGTACATACCATCTGACAAGATTCTTGCTCAAATTTCTAGTAATACAAACTGCAAAGACTGCATGATGTTAAGGCGCGCGGCCCCTATAATTGACATGTCATACAATCTTCTCTGCTGAATGTCTATGTACATAGGCACGTCAGTCTACACGGATGTTGAATCAAATTCTAATTCTACTCTATACATTCATTAAATCAATAGTAAGTGAATCATCTAACATAATTGGAAGGCTTGTTAATTCAATATTATCAGTCTTGCAGCATGGGCAGATATTATCAATTGGTATCCTTGTCTTATCAAAGTACGTTGCACACCAGTAGCATTTAGTACATAATATGAATAATGGCTGTGATAATGAGCGATTATGCGTATCCATCGATAAGATCATAGTTAATTACAAATTTACCTCCATTTTATATTAAGCGTTAAAAAAATGGTTTATAATGACATATAAAACAATCGATAAGACTAACGTGATTGAATGTACTTGAATATACTACTATATTCACCACTCAAGCAGCAAGTGGTTTCACATAGTATAATGTTTTTCTATCCACATTTTTCCATTATCTGAAGCCACCCAAGTGTCGTCGGCTGCGTTTTTATACACTCAATATATTGCAATTATATAATCTATCCAAACACGTACCAATTCCAAATTATCAAAGTCCCCTAGCGATTTCTTCACGACTTTTACCTTTAATCAGCAAATCATGATATGGACTGCCGTCATTAATGCAGGTTCATGATAATGTTTTGATGGTCTGTTACTTAGAATATTTTTTACACGTAAAGGATCATCTAGTGTCAAATAGAATAATATCTTATTGTGAATAATAATCCACATAATATTTATATATATAATATTTATATGGCTCTGTAAAGTTAAGGAAAAATCTATAGGCTTGCATCGTGGTATGTTCAATAAATCGGGCGTATATCTAACATGAGGCGCCAAATGATGTATTCTTTTACATCGATAGGACTAATCAGCTGTGGATAAATTCTTTATCCTTACAAAATAATTTAGTAGAATAAAATAACACTTCATATGACTTTATCAATATGGAGAACTCGTTAAAAGAGCTTTACGTTTCATTTAGGAGTAGGCGCAAAACCTTGCGGGCCTCTGGCTAAAATGCAGAGGCTAAGCAAGGATCATATACAGCATACCATCGAGAATCTGTCTTTGAGCACTAAAATAAGATTTTTGACCGATCGACGTACCCTAGTTCATTATACGCACAATATTTTAGCATATTCTATGATGCTCTTAAACTGATATCTATAGACAATATCAAATAAGTTCAAAACGAACTGGGCATTTAATTCCGTTAATACCTGTGGGTCATATCAAATCAGACAATATCGGATTCATGAATGCCGCTCTAATCATATCGAAAAGAGCCTCTTCTGATTGACTGTATGGAACATACCTCATTAAAAATCTTTTCTGGTTTGGGAGATCAAATGTATAGACTTATGCCCTTGTGATAGAGATAAAAATTTCATGTATATATCTTTGGTGGGCGAGCAAAATAAGGATGACAATGTTTTGGAGGCGCGTACGCTCTGGCTAAAATAGTTAGTAAATCACCATAATATTGCGCAAGAGATAATCCCCCCTGGATAATATGGTGTTCTAGTTTTGTTATATTCTATATACCTTGGGCAATTAGATGTATATATGCCCTGAATTCCTCGCTAGGTAAGAAAATAACATGGAAAGTCAATGGGTGGGGAAAGATAAAATTTTGTGGGGTAGAGCCTGGATTTTCACTCTTATCATAGTCGAATTCGCTAGAGATATAGAACAGAAGGCCTGAATTCTTTAGTATTATAATAAAAATATAATTAAGTGTTTTTATTTGCCATATTGCTTTTATATTCACAAATCCTATTAGATCAAATGTGCTTTGAAAGCATCTATTCCCTCTTCAACTACCAGAGGAGACATTAATAGAACAAAAGTATATCACGGCTCTAAAAAAGTAATAGAGGCAGAACTACGATTTTTCCTTAATGCAAAGAGAAACTTGGATACATGTATGAATTATACAAGGCCGTTAGTAGCAATTAGAACAGAGTCAATAAAGAAATCTCTTATGGATGCCAAAGGTAGAGGAGTCAGAATAAGATACCTTACCGAAATCACCAAGAATAATATCGACTGCTGCAAAGAACTTACGGAACTTGTTGACGAGATTAGACATCTGGAAGGAGTCAGAAGCAATTTTATGCTAAGTGAATCAGAGTATCTTGCCCCTGTGGTTTTTGACGGTGAAGTGAATATTGCACCAAAAATCATTTATTGTAATATCGGTTCATTTGTAGAACAACAACAATATCTCTTTGATATGCTTTGGAATAAGGCAGAGACTGCTAACCAAAGGATCAGAGAGATAGAAGAAGGAATACCTGTCATTAGAACAAAAATACTAGAAAGCCAAGATGATATCATAAGAGAAATAAAAAACATGAACAATATTGCTGACCACCTGTCAATTTGTTCTGGACTAGGTGGAATGCAAATGAGCTATAACTTTTTCTTTGATACGTATAGAACTTTTGTTGACCGGTTTAGAGATAACGACGAAAATAAAGGAAAAGAAAAAAAGGAATCCAACAGGCTGAAATGGATTATTGATATAAATAAAGATAATATAAATTTAGTCAAAGTATTTGTTAAATTGGGATTTCAAATAAGACATGTAAAAAATATGCTACCAATTAATTTTGGTGTATCTGACAAAGAACTGGCTCTTACGATAGAGAAGATGGAAGGCGGTAAGATGAGCTCAAGCTTCTTAGTTAGTAATGAGCCTTTGTATATAGATCATTTTAATTCAGTATTCGAGCAGCTATGGAAAACCGGTATTGACGGTGTGCAGAGGATAGAAGAGATTGAAACAGGAGCTGGTCTAGCAGATATTGAGGTTATTTCCAGTACATTAAGAGCACAAGATCTATATCTGAATATCTTAAAGACAGCTTCAAAAGAAATACTATTGATATTTCCAAGTACAAATGCTTTCCTAAGACAAGATAGCATGGGTGCTATACCGTTGGCCATGCAAGCAGCACAGGAAAGAAACGTTAGGGTCAGAATACTGACGCCTACAAATTCCTTAATAGAACAAAAAGTACGGCAGTTAAAGGAATATTGTCGTTCCAGTTATCAGTTAGACATAAGATACATAGCACAAATGTCCGAGACCAAAGCCACAATTCTGGTAGCTGACAGAAAGGATTCCTTGGTTATGGAGTTAAAAGATGATGCAAAGCCCGTGTTTTCTCAAGCAATAGGGCTATCAACCTATTCTAATAGTAAAGCAGGTGTTTTATCGTATGTAGCAATATTTGAAAACCTATGGAAACAATCGGAATTGTATGATCAATTAATGATAGCACATGAGCAAGTAACGATGCATGATAAGATGCAAAAAGAGTTTATTAATGTAGCAGCCCATGAATTAAGAACACCTGTTCAACCAATATTGGGCTTGACAGATATTTTAGGCAGTAAGAAAGGCAATATTGAACAATATCAAGAATATATATCCATTATTAGCAGAAACGCTCGTCGTCTAAAAGATCTTACTGAAGATATATTAGATGTGTCTAGGATTGATGGTAAATCATTAGATCTGAGAAATGAAGTGTTTGACTTAGTTAGTACTATCAATAGCCTATTAGATGATTATAGAAAAGATCAAGCAGGTCTTGCAAATAGATCTGAAATATCATTTGAGTCCAAATTCAGTAATGTATTAGTCCTAGGGGATAGGCAAAGAATTAATCAAGTTATTCATAATTTGTTGGACAATGCTTTAAACTTTACAAAAGATGGATTAATCACCATATCAGTATCAAAAAAGACACAGAACGCAAATGAATGGAATATCACTGTAAAGGATAGCGGCAAAGGAATTGATTTAGAGATGATGCCTAGACTATTTACGAAATTTGCGACTAAATCCCAACATGGTATAGGTTTGGGCTTGTATATTTCAAAAAGTATTATTGAAGCTCATGGCGGCAAAATTTGGGCTGAAAATAATACTAACGAAAAAGGAGCTAATTTTAGTTTTACTCTGCCTGCCAGTACAAATTAACCAACTGATAAATTAGTAGCTTATTGCGACAAGACTAAATGAAGTGAGTCATCCAGATTATACCTTGATGACCTATGCCAATCTAGGACATGTGTTCTATCTTTCATCTCAGTGGATAACTGGGTTTGGACATATACGGCAGTACGTATTAGTTGACCCATATGCATGGCTCGAAGCTCATTCTGGATTTACAAATTATGCTGCCGCGGCGCGCCTGCCTGCTGCTTCTATACCAGCCTTGAACTGTATCACTAAATAAAATAACTGAGAACGGTAGACATATCATTGGTTATACGCACTGCTCGTAGTAAAGGACTGCTGGAACTTGCGCAGTTGATAGTTTACCTACATGAACAGGCTATTGATTCATTATTGTACCCGAGATACCCGGGATAGTTTTGAATTCTAATTACACTCTATTATCATATATTTAGTAAACAGTGTCTTAAATCTTCTCAGGAGTTGGAAATAACCCGGGTATCCCGGGTATTGGATGTGCCCGATCCAATTCTATGGACATTCTAAAATTGGAACATCAGGTCATATCCCAATCCTACCACTCTCTTATACTAGTAAATTCCCAGACTTTCCCGATTCTCTGTTCTGACGAAATTCACGCTCAAAACCCTAGTAGTACCAAGGGGAAACCTTGTGGTGGAAACAAGGCGGGCTAGTTCATGTTTCCCTTTACCTGGCGCTCATCATCAGATGCTAAACACGAGACAGCCAAAGTCATATCAGTAACTGATCTCCTCTATGATGATCCAAATGTGCCATATACTCCGCTTCTAGAACACGATTTAGATGAGTCCATGCTGCCACATCATAGCTATAAAGCAGGGTTATTTTTACTGCAGGCTGCATCTTGACGTACAGAATGTACATCTAGAATCTGTAGAGCTTCATGTAACGTACAAAGATCCTGACAAGCATAAATTAGAGTTATTAAAATGTGCTAAGCTTACTCATGGCTAACTGATTCCATGGATAAGTAAATCTTCAGGATTTATCAGTATATTGGTAATTGGCGACTACAACTAAAGACATTTTCAACCACTTCATTATGTTTTAGTTGTGTTAACTATCCTGTTGTCTCTAAACGTATTATTTAGCGATTTTGAATCATTATCAAATACTATTGCTTTAGCGTTGGTAGTATCATTAAGTACTATTGTATTTGAGTATAACATATTTCCATGAGCACCTGTCTTGATACTTGTAGCATTTGTAGAATTGATAATGGAATTTAGATATATTTTATTAGCCGAGGAGGCATTTTGCAAAGTAATTCCAGGATTACTATTCGAGATAGTATTATTGTATATCTCATTATTATGTGATTGTGAGACAAGGATAGCATATTTTTGATCACGAACGAGATTGTTCCTAACCACTGAGTTTGTCATATTTCTACTGAAGGTTATTCCAGATTCAGTGTTATTATAGACTTTATTGTTTTCGATCAATATATTGTAGCAATCAAGAGAACAGATTATAGCTGTGCCATTGTTGCCATATACTGTATTATTTCTAATTACCATATCATGAGTTCCCGTATGTGGATCTATGCCATAGTGGCCCATGTCATGAACTTTATTGTTCTCAATAACTAAGCCCCCTACGCCGACTGAATAAAAGCCAAAATACAGGTGGTGAATGTCATTATTCCTTATTATGCTGCCATGGCCAGCCAAGTGATAATGAAGCCCAGATGTACCTGAGCCCCATCCTCCTTCATATCCCAAATATGCAATCTCTGAGTTTGTGATATTTGTAGTACCCGTTCCACGGTGTTCTACCCTAATATATGGCCTTGGAGCACCTAGATGAACTATTTTTCCGGAAATTTCTCTTGAGCCATGACTTTCAACATAATCATTTGTTTCTGGATTCCATGAAGTTACCTTTACCGAATCAATCTTCATGCTACCATAGACATGTATACCATAAGCAAGAGTCTTGCCATCTGAAATTATTTTTAGCCATTTGGTATCTTTAGGATCGATATTCAGTGTAGATCCGGCCAGAATTGTCACATTTGCATTTAATGCCCAGACTCCATCATTATTGGGATCTTTGTACAAAGCACTATTCCCAGCTCTTCCAAGCTGCTCATATATGTCAGTTAAACTTACAGGAGAACTGCATGAGACCGTGATCGTGAGAGTTGTTGGGTTATAGACTATACAACCTGATTCCGCGATTGCGTACGCTGCTATTTGCAATTCTCCTATTGGTATTGAGAAACTTGGAAATGCAAAAGTCGAAAGTATTAGTATCATGGCAATAGTAATGCCTGCGTAGCGTACTGTAGTCAAATACTTGCCGATATATATATGGTAAATTTTTTTTCTAATTCTATTCATTGGCTCTGTTCATTTAATATTCTTTTCCTAATCTCTCATTTGTGCACATCCATAAATTAACCCAACCAATTCATGATATGCTTTAGCTTACAATCATTTTCTTTTCTACATGGAAAATAGTCGTCAAAGCATTCTATCCTGTCCTTGATATGCTACTGTATTGTCCTTTAAATAGTGCTTTTCTCATATGATGAATGAATATGATGTTTTAAGTTCAGGAACCGACATGCCTGTGGATACCATGTACCTCCATCTGTGGAAACTGGATGTTTTCCATGAACCTTCGCTAGATCTGAAATAAATCTCTCTGCAATGAGTATGTTTCTTTCCTTTGATATAGATAGTGTTAGAATATTCCTGTTTTCTGGCTCAATAGCAACCAACCCAGAGCCAGACATATTCTGAACCAACTTTAAGTAATGTTTCATCAACTATGTATTCTGATATCTTTTTGCTTTTTGATGATATCTTTATGAGATGATACAATACATAGATGTATTTACCTACAAAACTAGAACGGATACATATAACCAAATGAGAAATTAACTACGGTCTGGTGCCCACTATCCTAACTTTTAACAGCTAAGCTACTAGAATTTTATAGGCGTTTGTGCTAGCATATTAAATATTATATGTAGTTCTTGCTGTTGTTGTTCCATTATGACATGACAACTCAAATTTGTACCGTCAAACCCGCTATTCATATACTGAGTGTAATTTTTTAAGCATAAAGACCTTAAAATATGTACATTATGAGCAATGATGAGAACAAACAGGAGGAAGAAAATCCAGAATTATCAAATTCTCAAGAATCTACTACTTCATTTCCATCTAAAGCATCAATAGAGAAAGACGGCGAGTTGACTGCAAAAGAACCAGCTGAGGAAAGAAGAGTAGTAGTTGTAAAGCCATCAGAGGGTTAATATAAAAAAGAAAATAATCAAATAGAGTATTTCTCAGCCAGAGAACAAAATAAAGAAGAAGGAGAAGAAGGAGAAAAATCAGTTGCTGCTGCCAAAGCTAAAGTAGCAGGACAGTCATTTATAGAGACTATAAAGTCTTTAGGTAAAAAAGCAATGACAAAGGCAGAAGAGAAAACGAAGGAACTTAAGGATAAATCAATTGAAGCGACGGATATCGGTACACAGACAAACGCAAGAGACATTCAAGCTCTTGGAATACATGCAGATAATGTAGTTTTAGTATATGAAAGAATAATGTTTGAAATAGAAAGAGAAGAATACGAAACTCAGAAGAACTTGCTCACAGGCTACAAGAAACTATTAGAACAGGTAAATGTGATTGATTCTAAATTAAGTCTTGTAAAAAGACTTAAGGATATTTCCAAATGATGCATATGCAAGGTTAACTATTGATACTCAATCTACTAAAGCCAGCATACAACGTTCTTAATATGCTCAGTGCTTAGTTATTCTTATTTCTGCTACTCCCTTTTACTTTAACCAATTTTCTCTTTTCTATTGCTGGTCTTTTTCCTTTTTCTTCTCTTTTGGTAGAATAGATTTCAGTAGATGGAATCTCTGTAGAAGGTGATTCAGCAGCTGTATTTGATGACAGTGATGATGATGACCTTGCTGGCAATTCCTCATCACATGTTATTTCAATATCAGAATCTTTCTTGGTGACCATTTTTATCCGAGGTTTTGATTTCTTTGTCTTTTCCTCTTCAACAGTACTAATTGTTTCAGGTAGTTGTGGTTGTGACATGGGTAGTTCAGATGCCTTATTCAATTGCTTTTGTTTCCGTTGTGTTAACTGAGTCTGTTTTATAGCGTCGTAAAGATAAGCGTTTCATCTACAATATATTTTTGATGTGCTGAACCGCAATAAATAGTGAGTTTATTCTATTTCATTTGGATCTTCTGATCGTCTGGTTGAGTGCTATTCTGAGTGAAAATATGCCTACAAAAAATATGAAGTTATTGATGCTAAACGTACTGGTTGATGATATGGGAGAAATTCCTACGAGGCCAGATGTGAAGATACCCATTTTCAAAATTGCATTTGCTGATTCTAGCTCCAATGCTAAAAGCAATCCTTTAATTAAATTCGCCTTTAGCACTCTTCTCCTTAAGGCACAGTTTTCTTGAGCAGTTTGCCTATCTGAAGATGATTGGATAATAAAAGGTAAGAATAATGCAACTGTACTTTTAATCAATGGTAATATAGACGTAAATATAGTAACTGCAATCACAACTATTGCAAATATATCGATGACTGAGGCAATTATTGAAATAATGTTCTGAGCATCAGAAAATACAGACGAGAGTATTGAGAACATACCCAGGTTATCCTTAACAATAACACGCTCTTCTCGTTAGATATAACTCTTAGCTGGATCTATCATGACTTGATTCTTCCTCCTCTTTATGCCTATTTTTCATAACATCCGTGAAGATCGCTCTGTTTCTTCCTGTGATTGGTTGCTTCCCACTTTCTAACAAATCAATATTGTGTCTATTAATCTCCTTTGATAGCGACCAGCTAAGAACTATTCTTATGCCTACTACTACTGCAAGTATTGATAGTTCATTTACTGATGGAACAAGAATCGTTTTGAGAATGTCGCTTCCAACTTCAAAATCTAATGCTAATAATAATCCCCTTGCTAGCCGCAGTCTAATGGTCTCTTTGTCCTGGGTTTGTTCCTTGGGTGATTTGCGTAATATTTTAAAGAATGCGAATAATGCGGCAGCAGCCGATATTGCAATAATTATTCCAGCTGCAATATCTATTCCAAATGTAAGATAGCCAACATAAGGCCGGATCCAAAACTCTAAAGATTGGCCATTGAGCGATTGACTCCCTTCTGCTACTGCTAGTAACGCTTGTTTTATTACCATTTATGTTTTGTAAGATGGGTATTTAAATTATTAATAGGTTAGTTACCAGGAAATTGTAGTTGCAATGAAAATCTAGCTAGAGCTGGGGATGTTGGACTTCTCTGGATTATCAAAAAAGATAATGATGATAACTCAAGATATTAAAACAAGGTGTATTATAATCCTGAAGCCGTCACTCATGCTATCGATAGGCCGCAGAACTAGAATTTGTGATATAATAGGACGGTTGCCACCTTCTTCCGTTGAAGAAATCGCTTCAAAGTCAAATCTTAATGAAAGGTACATAAAGACTGGCCTGGTGCATGGTAACAGATAAATTTGGCGATTATGGTTCTGCAGCCAACAAATTCTCGTTATCAAAAGAAAAGCCTCAGTACCTTACCTAAGAAAAAAGTGTAAACAATTTTGCAGTATTTATGCAATGGATTCTGGCGTTTATAACACTAAAAAGTGTAAACATATAATATACAGTAATAAATTCTGAAGCAGATTCTTACCAGAACAGTTTTATCAACGCACATAGCCATCAAAACAAGACATCTTTCATCAGCATCAGCATAAGCAAGGTCATAATCTTAGTCGCTGCACTTATTTGAAGCCTCTAAAAGCACATAGAGGAATTGTACAGGTACAATGTATTAATGGATTAATATGCAATATTTTAAATTAGGCGCAAAAAGTGAGAATATAACATCTCATCATGAATGCCCTTGAGTCATATAACAAGATTTTGCATTTAATGAAAGAACATCACACCTGGTTTGATAAATCAATACCTCTCATTGCCAGTGAAAATATACCTAGTACCGCAGTAAGAGAAGCAATAATTTCTGACTTTGGCAACAGATATGCTGAAGGCTGGCCTGGAGAGAGGGTATACGCTGGATGCAAATACATAGATCAAGTGGAGATTATTTGCAACGATTTGGCGAAGACCGTTTTTGGGGCTGAATTTGCAGATTGTAGAGCAACTTCTGGTGTAGTTGCTAACCTTGCTATTTATGCAGCATTTTCTAAACCTGGCGATTATATGCTTGCAGCATCTATTCCTTCAGGTGGTCATATTTCCCATGGTAAGAAAGAGCATTCAGGAACAGCCGGGCTTGTACATGGATTGAATATTGAACATTATCCCTTTTCAAAAGAAGAAATGACAATAGATGTAGACGCTACGAAAAAGAAAATTGAAGAAATGTGTAAGGATAACAGAGCTCCAAGTATAGGAATGTTTGGTGGTAGTCTATTTCTATTTCCACATCCTGTAAAGGAATTGGCAGATTTTATGCACGATCATAATATGTATATAAACTACGATGGTGCACATGTTGCGGGATTGATTGCTGGAGGTCAGTTCCAAGATCCTCTAAGAGAGGGTGCTGATTCAATGACTATGAGCTCACACAAAACGTTGTGGGGTCCGCAAGGAGGAATTATAGTATCACTACAAAAATATGCTGAATCCATCAAGAAGGCAGTATTTCCTGGCATCACAAGTAGTCATCATTTGCATCATGTTGCTGGCAAAGCTATTGCCCTTGCTGAATCATTAGAATTTGGAAAAGATTATGCAACACAAGTTATCAAAAATGCCAAAGCTATTGCAGAGGCCTTGGCTAACTTTGGATTCGATGTTTTGGGAGAAAAAAGAGGATATACTGCATCACATCAACTTGCAGTAGATGTTTCAAAGTTTGGTGACGGTGGTACTATAGAAAGAGATCTGGAAAATGCTAACATAATTTTAAATCGGCAATTACTGCCCGGAGATATCAAAGCTGGCAGACATTACATGCACCCAAGCGGAATAAGAATTGGAGTTCCGGAAATAACAAGGTTAGGAATGAAAGAAAGCGAAATGAAAGAAGTTGCAAACTTTATTAAGCGTGTAGTGATAGATAAACAAGACCCCCTTTCAATAGCAAATGATGTGACAGAGTTCAGAAAACAATTCCAAAAAATACATTATGCATTTGATAATGCTGTTGACGCGTACGAATACATAGATGTTATTCATCATAGAAAAACAAGTTAGTCGATTACGAGGAGGAATTTGATTGGATCCGCTTGAAGGCAGCATGAATGGACATAAATCAGTTCGTACAAATAAATGAGCATCTAGAACTCTACATAGTTAGATAATGATTGTCTGGTGAACAATTAACTAATCAGTCAATTTTTGTTTCGTAACTAACTATTATATGATCGTGGTTTCAGACTATTTACTAATCAAGTAGCGATACTCTCCATAGTAAAATGAAATAAAAGTTAAATCTATTATTTTTTCTAAAATATTGACTAAATTACATGGTCGTAAATCGTTACGAGGTACAAACACTACCTCGAGTCTGGTACTTCGATCCTACACAATTGATTATCGTTATCATAGTACACGAGTTTTGTTCATTCAGATCCTGTGTTAATGTGCAAATTATGGATATCCGTAAATTGATAAAAAGTTGTATCCAAAATCCTTTCATCAAAATATCGAAATAATAGTCAATCTAATATTCAACGCAACGATAATATATCAAGCCGTTGATTGTGATATCCTCTATTTTTGCAGTTGTGAGCTTTTTGTCGATGCGTTCAGATTTTTTTGATATTATTCCAGATGTAATATTACTAAACAACTCTGTCAAGCTGAGTTTTACCATTGCATGATTGACTTCATCTTCTTTTATCCCAATTGCATCAGCGATTTCCTTTGCTGAAAACCCCTTACCTTTGTTATGACATAAAAATTGAACTATCACTGTATTAATATTCTTGTGCGCATCAAATTCAGCGGCATCTATAGGTACCATAACCTATGATGTTATGTGTGTTCTAATATAACAAAATACTGCTGTTTTATTTCTGTTTGACATCTTATATAACCAAGTTTTACTGGTTGGATCTTTTAAGAATTTTAGTGGACACTAGAAGAATCTTCCATATTTGTATTGCATGTACGTATGAGTTAGAATTTTTAGTTAGTCAGTCAGTTAGTCAGTTATGACAGGTTTCCGAATCTCAAAATCTACTTCCGACTTACTCTGAAAGTCATTTTTCTTGTCTAGGTAAGGTCTCTGACTTTAGTTTATTCTACGCCTATCCCATGTCCTTCTACTTGGTTGTATCGTCTTTGAAGTTTGTGGATGATTTTGTTTGTTTTTCACAAATGGTTAATTATCACTTTTATTTTTATTTTTATTTTTTTGATGGGAATTAAATCCTAGATTCAATTGACTGACCGTGGGTAGAATATTTTGATACTGCTAATGACTGCAATATCAAAATTTCCTCATTTAATCAATATGCTAGATTTTGATGAT